>Ga0163179_10001706_pt1 | contig 15372 bp, 29 predicted proteins | sample AtlANTMetagenome_FD_109643 | JGI IMG/M metagenome (GOLD analysis project Ga0163179, IMG submission 109643) | Marine eukaryotic phytoplankton communities from the Atlantic Ocean - Atlantic ANT 2 Metagenome | ecosystem: Environmental > Aquatic > Marine > Oceanic | place: North Atlantic Ocean... | reverse complement strand
GTCATTTTTGTTTCCTCTTATTTATTTATACTTTTTCAAGCCTAGACATTAATCTTTCAGCTCTATTAGTAACTTGTTTATACCATCTAGAATCACGTCCTTCGATGGCAGCTTCTTTCCAATTATGCGCATTTAATGCTGCATTGTGTTTTTTAAATTTTGATAGTCTAGTTCTACCCATATTAAACATCATGTTAGCAACAATTTGTTTAACTTCTTGAGGATAATCTTCCCATCCTTCATGTAACTTTTCACAATCATTTATAACTGTTTCTACATCTTTGGCGAAGCATGATATAACTCTATCCTCTGAGACACTAGTACCCACCTCCAACCCATATTCTGGGTCTCCTTCCAGTACCAGGTGTCCAATGCCAAATGTAGCATAGCCAAGATGATCATTATAAATTTCATTAACTTGCCCCTCGTCTATAATTAATTGTTCTCTCAATTGATCTATATCAATATCTTTGTTTTTCCAAAACATTAAGGTTCTCCTATTGTTCCACCTTCATTCCAACCAAATGGACCAAAATAGTACATTTCTGTATGATTATCATTTATTTTTTCCGTGGTTGCTCCACCCGGCATTACCCAAGGAGCTTTAAGTTGGTGCATTAAGTATTGTTTTTGTATTTTTCCAGTAGGAACACCCATCCATCTTTTACAATATCCACCATAACCATCTTCTATTTTTTCTATTTCTTCTTTAAAACTATCAAGGTCATATATCTGATCTATCCATGTAGCTGATCCATCTGGATCAGTTTTATACATAACCATAAGATTTACACAAGTATCTTTTGCATAATTTGGCTGTATTGCATGTATTTCTTCAACCATTGGAGAAGATCCTAAACATCTATGTATAGCTCTTAAACCTATAAGAATATCATCACTCCAAATTAAATGATAAAATCCAGATGGGCTTGTATTTATTATACTATCAAAAAAATCTTTTTTATATAACCCAGCTTCATAGCGTTCTGATGTATTATTTTGTTTAGCCAATTCTGAAATCTCAGCTTGCACATTCGGATCTTGAAACGGAGAGTAAGATTTGTGATCCCACATTTTCCATTGATTCTCTTCCCATAAATCTAAATATTCTTCTTCAGTCACTCCTGTATTGTGTCTATACTCATGTGTTATATTTTGCCAAGTAGCCATAATGTTAAATTCCTAATCTAAATCTTAAAATGTTAATGTTTGAATCTTGTGATCCACTTTTTACGTACATATATTCACTAGTGTTTGGAGTTGTAGTTCCTTTTAAAAAGTTTCCAGTTGATAACCCATCATATGTAGCTCCTACAAGAGTATAATTTCCTCCGCTTGTAGTATTTGATCTTATTCCTCTTATAAAAGCAGATCCCATTGAAGTTGGTGTATATTGAACTGAACTTACAAATGGTGACATATCACTTACAATTACAACTTCACCTTGACCAAATATTGTACCTAATTGTACTGTTTGCTGTGAGTTACCACTTATTCTAGTACTGAAAAAACTAGCACCTTTATTAGCGCTTGTTGTAGTTGGAGTTCTTAATAATCCAACAAAATAACTAAATGATCCTCCAGAATAATTCATTAATACTGAAGCATATCTTTCTCCGCCGGAACACATTTTAGCTTCTATCCATGAAAAACAATCAGAGCCGGATTTATGTTCTAGTATGTGTGTACTTCCTATCTGAGTTGCAGTAGTATTCATTGCTGAAGAACTATTTTGCCATGAAGGATAAAATAATTTTGAAGAAGGTGTACTTCCAGAACTTGTAACTACACTTATAAACATTATATCGCCTGCTGAAGCATGAGTTCCTAAGTCAACAAAATTATAACCAGAATTAGGAGAAGAGACAGCTCTTCTAATAGCATATCCAGCTCTATCAACAAAAGAACCATTAGTTCCATTATTTGCTCCTACACCTTGAGTTGTTCTTGACGTTACTCCACTAAGACTAGTAGTATCTTGATTACCAAAAGCTTCAGTAGTGCTTGAGCTTTGGTGATCCATTGACATAGGTAAACCTGCCATAACACCGCGCATTTTACTTGCATGTATTTGACCACTTTGATTTGGGACCTCTTTAGTTACATAACTTGGTCCCGTTGAAGAAGTAAGAGAGGTTGATAATCCATTATAAGAAACACCGGTACAAAGAAATGGAATTTCATTATTAGATGTATATGCAGAAGTTGATGTATGTCCTCGACGAGTACCTCCAGATGGGTTTCCTATTAAAGGTGTCTGATCTCCAATAACATCTCTGTGTAGGTTTGAAAAATTAAATTGACCAGAACTTGTTCCGGAAAACTCTGTTCTAAGATCTTGTGCACGAACACGTGCTGCGGTAGAAGTTCCACTATTTGAAGTAATAGACACTACTTAATAATCTCCGATATATGATCTTCAAAAGCTTCTATTTTGGCTGTTCTATCTGGCCACAAAATATATTCTTTTTCTGGATTCTTTTTTAAATTAGTTAAAAGAGGTAATATTGCATTATACAATTTATTTAGTTTCTCTTCAGTTTCTAATTGAGAAGCCGATACAATGGATGCATCAGCAGTAACTTTTTGTACTGCTTCTAATTCGTTTTCGTCTACAGCTGTAAAGCCGAAATCAAAATCTAATAAATCTGACATATTTAATCCTCTATTAATCTATTTATACTATTGTACTTCTCTTCTTTAGGTAATTTCTTTTTTTTATTAGTATGAATTTGAGTTATTGAATGAGAAGGTTGTGATTTACGAGCCTTTACTTCTGGCTTTTTCTTTCCAAAGACAAGCTCCCAACCATCAGCATATTTTTGCTGATCGGGACTTCTAGGTTTATCACCCTTTCCACCATGCCATTGTTTTCCCATTTTATCACCAATTATGAATTATATTTGCCATTATAAAAAATGCGCAAACAACGTTTATTCCAACAATAAACGTTCTAGCTATTGCTACAACATTATCATATTCTTCTGTTTGCTCGTCTGAAAAGCTACCAATGGCATATTTCCAAACAGTCCATATTTTTTTAGTCTTTGTTCGCATATAGTATACCAGCTAAGCTATCTTCGCTGTTATTTATTTTATACTCTGTATAAAACACGGTTATTTCATGCCAAGGCTTTATTGGTCTTATTATAATAAGTTCTCTAAAATTTGTATGTTTAAGAATAAAAGCATTCGGTGTTTCAGAATGATTAATAAAACCTCCCATTGGAGTTCTAATAAGTTGGCCTTCCCATTCTACATGAGTTCTTCCCAATCTATCAGATGGTTCTAAATGTTCCTTTGCAAACAAACCTAATCCATCAATTTGGCTTTCTTGGATTGTAACTCTATGGTCAAGTGGCCGGTACGTAGACAATTTTAATTCCTCTTCTCACTAGTTCATTTCTACATTTCTGTTTAATTTTTGGTTTTCCATTTGAACTATTAATATACTCAAATAACTCTTCTTTTGAAGTTCCTTTTATAAAAAAGTTTGTAGTAGTAGCTTTGGCTTCTCCTCTTAATCTCACTGTTTGAGACGGTTTAAATTTTGTTGGCATTATTTTTTCCTCAATGTTTTAATGCTACCGTCCTTCTTCACTCTATATGCTTCAAAAGTTACATCTGGATATTGATCCTTAAGCGAAAGTAACGCATATAGATTATCAACTGCATCATCAAATAATCTTATTCTTTTATAATTTCCTGTGTCTAAATATTTTTTAAACACAACCTCTTTATTTTTTGCAGCATTATCTAAACCTATATTTCCAGCTCTTTCAATATAGACATTTTTCATGTCTAGTCCTTGAGCTTTAAAAGTATCTACGAATAATTTTTTATCATCCATATCTCCTCTAGCAGTTACAACAATAACTTTGGATCCAGCTTTTACTGCATTTTTAATAATAAGTTTAGCCTTGTTAATCATCTTTGCTATAGGCGTAGACGTTTTGGCAAAAACCTTTGCTGATTTAAATTGTCCATAATCGAATTCTTCGCCTGGCTTTAATATATACTTATTATATTCTACATTATTTAAATTAGCTACAACCTTTCCATCTCTTTTAACATTTATTTTTGCTTTAGTATGGAAAAGTGTTTCATCAATATCGAATATAGTAAGCCCCTTTCCTCCAGCAGCTTCAATTATATACTCTATTAATTCTTTTTTCATTAGAAATATTTGTTAATCATCTCTATCTTATCATCAGCTTCAGCAATTTTTGCTATTTCAGTTTCAATTGCTTCAACAATACCGGGATGTTCTCCAATACCAGCTGAATTAGTTTTGTAGACTTCTACATTTGCTTTTGCAATTGCTATATCACCTTCAAGTTTTTTCTTTAAGGCTTCTAACAATGGTCCTTTATATGTACTCATATCACTTATCTCCCAAACAACTTACGTCGTTTATATTCATTTATAGTATTTATAAGTTCTTTTGTCCAATTGTCCCTATCTTCAATAAAAACCTGTGTACCTTCATCTCCTGCAATAAATACTACTAATTGTTTCATTGGCATACCAGTTCTTTCTTCCCACATAATAGCATAAGCTGCACACTGCATAAAATAACCTGATATCCACTCTTTCTTTTTTAATTTTCTAGAAGTTTTGTAATCAATTATTGAATCTACTCCTAACCACTGACCAACACAGTCCACTCTACCAGCAACACCTAGGTGTTTAGAATATAATGGAGCTTCTTGTTGATATACTTTAGTTATTGATAGATCTAATATTCCTTGAGCATCTTTAAATGTTTGGATATTATGTGGCATTACTCCTTCCAAATAATCTGGATCATTGTTAACATATTTTTCGAAAATATTATGAACTGCAGTTCCACGAGTACTTGCTTGAGTACTTATACGATTAGCTTCTTCTTCTCCAACTCTAGCTCTCCATCTTTGTATAGCTTCTTCACTTAAGATCGAAAGGACAGTAGTAATAGAAGGATAAGTATTACCGTCGGGGTCAGTGTAGACTCTACCAGACTTAGAAGTTTGTGCAGTAAGATCATTATATCCGAGATCAATTTGTTCATGTTTAAATTCCATTATTTTTTTATTCTATGAGACTTATGTTCTTCCCAACCTTTATACCATTTAGCACCATTTTTTTCAGCTTCTCTAAATGCTACATTTGTAATCATGATAGGTATAATCACTGCAAGATGAACCCATATAGACGATACGATACTATAATTATCCCATCCAATCCAAGTCCAAGCTACAATACCAAAGTAAGCACTCCACATGATAAATAATACCATTGTAAAGTAAGATTGAATAGATGGATCGTGGATATGTCTTAGTGGATTATATCTATTATCCATAATTATTCTCCAACAGTCAATTACAAACATTATTAGTTGTTTTATATATTTCATTTCGTTCTTATATTTCCTCTTAGTCTAGGTGGCATGCCACTTTTTATTCTATCTTGTACTTCTTTCCAGCCATCTCCAGCCTTTTTAAGTACATCTCCGTCAGATCTAGTGTTCATAACTGGTGCACCAATCTGTTGTTTCAAATGTGGATTATCTTCTTTAAATTTATCAAGATCTTTCCACGACATAGTATATTCTTTTACTTCTCCAGTTTCTGTATTTTTAAAATCGTATCTAGGCATATGTAAACCACTCCGGTACTTGTCTTTTAGTCCAATCCATTTTGAACCTATGCTGTTTTGTTTCATAAAATTTACGATATGATTCAACTGGACATTCTAAGATACATTCTGGATTTGAACTCATTGCTAATTTAAATTCAGTCATTTTAGTAACTGGTATATTATCTGGCATTTTTTGTAAAGGTATTCTTAGTTTCATATCTGTTGAATGTGTTTTACCATATCGATATGTATATTCATCGCATAACGCTGTGAAATGAATATAGTGCCATCGATAATTATGCATTGATTCTCTGGTCCATATAGTACATGGATGATTAAAGTGACATGCTTTATAGAGTATATTTTCTCTATCGTCTGGTAATTCGTAATATTTTGCCATGGTTTTACCAGATACTGATGGTTTTCTTGTTTCGAAACCATCAAGCATTCTGTGAACTGTTGAGAGCATTTGTGCTGATTCAACAATCATTTTGACAACGTGTTTATCGCATTGATCTTGAGCTGCGATAATTGGATTTCTATTGAGTATAAACAAATTCATAATGTATATTATAACATATTTTCAGTCAAATGTAAAGGACTTTTGTAAAAAAAGGGACTAAGCTCCGGAACTCAATCCCTTCGTTTTTTTGTTGGTTGTTCTCCTCCTATGAATTAACTATTAAAGAAAATATCACAAAGTTAGATAGGATCACCTCCTTAGCTTTCGTTAGCACTTCCCTCGGTTGCAGGTTTCTTCACTTTAGCAACACGAGCCCTTGGATTAGCCATTGGCTTCACAAGGAGATTGGGAAAGGCTTCCGCAACTAATGCTGAGGTTATTCCATTGTATTTACCCATAAGACTTTTCTCCTTCATATTAAGAACCAGTTCAGCTTCGTCTGGATGCAGACATTCAAGAATATCGATAAACATCTTTTCTCGGCGAACTGCAGGCATCTTTTCGCCTATTCCGCCTTTAACAAAATATTTAAATCGAGGTGACATTTTATATAGGTTCTGCATTTCGAACCCTTTAGGTGCATCGTCTTTCTGGTATGGTGGTTTTCCTGCGGGTAAATTCCATTCAATACTATCATCATATGCTCCTTTAAGAACGTTCCTTAAAGGTTTACTATTGTTTTTTTGAAGATATTCAATCTTTTCTTGTTTACTTTTTTGATTACCGGCATTTTTTAATACCTCGGTAATATATAAATTTTTAGCCATTGTAAAATTCCTCCACGACTTCAATCAAATTATTACATCTCTTTTTAATGAGATAATTTAAAACTTTCATTTTCATAGCTGGTTTTTGACCATCAAAAGTATTAACTATATTATTATATATATCTTTTGGAATCTCACTTAGATCAATTAATTTTTTATTTCTTTGAAAATTTCTTTTTATTTCTTCAGGCATAATAGATTCATCATCTATCCAGGTATCAATTAAATTTTGTTTTAGTGGTGTTTGCCTAATTTCGTCTACAAAACAATTATCTGCAGATAAAATATTTGGTATACCATCACCTTTATCTCCACGACACATGTGTTCAAATAAATATTTTCTTGGATGTTTTTCTGTAACTGCTTTCTTTTGAATTGGAGAATATTGTTTCACATTTGAAAACTTTTGTAACTGAATGAAATCTTTATCAGATGATATAATCATAACTGGTTCAAACTTACCAAACTCTTGTGTTTCATACGTAAGAGCACCAATAACATCATCAGCTTCACAACCTTCTAAATGAATAACTTTATATGGTAAATTTTCTTTAATTTCATCTCTTACAAGATTAAGTACTCTAAAGATTTCTTGCCAATCTAGCCCGGAACTATCTCTACCTTTTTTACGACTGGCTTTATATTGTGGATAGAATTCTTTTCTCCAAGTATTCATTCCATCTGCACAAATAACCATTTGTCCATAATCATTTCGATACTTTTTATTATACATACGTATACTATTAAGTATCATGTGTCTTATCATATTTTCATCATTAAGTTTTTGCACTATAATGTTTGATAGTGCGATCTGACTATAGTCAATCAATATCATCTTGGTATTTATCTAGCTCCATAATACGGTCTTTAAGCATATCTAAATCTTCATGAAGTACATGTTTCATACCTTGATCTCTTAATAGTGATGAAACTATTAGATTCAAAATAACAAACATATCTCCTTTTAATTCTGGATTAGTTTTATAATCAAAATCTACTCCATATTCTTCTAGACCTGTTTCAATTAAATCTAAAGCATATCTACCTAAATCGATAGATTGCTCAAATAAGTCTTCAGCAATAATATATTCTTCATCATTTTCAAGATTTTCAATAGCAATTTGATTAGCTCTTCTTTCAACGAAAGTATTTATTATTTTGTTTGACATATGTATATTATACCATAGTTTAGGCGAAATGTAAAGGTTTATTTTAAACTTTTTACACTTGGTGCGCCAATTCGACAAGATATTATACCATTATAGTATTCATCTTTTAAAAGAACTTCTCTATCGAATTGTTCTTTAGCTTCCATATAAGCGCATTCACCTTTAGTTTTACACAAATGAAGGATTTCTCTATAATAAAAATCTTCACCACATTTTTGAATTTCTTCAGTTAAGTTTTTGCTTGACCCGTAGTAGGTTCTCCAATCTGATTCAACGTATGTAATTTTTTTTCTTTTACGTGTCTTTGTCTTTGGTAAGGTCTTCTTCTTCCAAAAGAATTTTTTACCGACATATTTCTTGTTAGTTGCACGGTTCGTAATTAAGTAAACAAAACCGTAGTAATCATCAGATGAAAATTCTTCGGGTGGTGTATATTTGACGCCTTTGTAAATCCATTCCATATATGTATTTATTCATCAAAATCTTCTTCCCAATTATCAAAATCTGGTTCACCATCAAAGTTAAGTGGTTCTATTTCTTCTTTGATACCACAAACTGGACAAAATGGACTTTCCGGAACTTTAACATATGAATCATATGATATATAAGTTATTGCATCGCAGTGAGGACATTCTAAAGTATACCAATGAGTTGGATTACTGCTCACGAATAATCCTTTCGAATTCTGTATATCCTCCGATGGATTCTCCGTCGATTTTTATTTGTGGAAAAGTTCTTGCATTAGGAAACAATTCCATCATTTTTTCGCGGTCAAAATCTACATCAAGCATAAACTTGGTATATTTGTGATGTGATTCTTGAATAAATTGCTGTGCAATTCTTTCTGCCATATCACAATATGGACATTGCGGTTTGCTGTAAATTTCTATATCCATTATCCTGTTCCTAATTGGATTAAGTACATGGTTGCTCCCATGAACATCAAAGTAAAGAACTGCAGTACTGACGCTATAGCTACAAAAGATAAAGCTCGATCAGACCACCAGGTTCGATCCCCGTTTTGCCATTCTTCTTGTTCTTTTTTTGTTGCTTCTTTATAATTGTTCAATGTATTTACTCAATGTTTCTATTTGTTGATCTGTTAAACTGTTAGCTTGGCCCCACATTAAAACTGATTGTGGTCCACGAGTTTCGTTATTTCTATATTGCATAAGTGCAGTACTTATATAATTTGATGATTGGCCAGCTAGCTTTGGAAATGATGCTACACCTTGGCCATCTGGACCATGACAAGCTGCGCATCCTGCCCATAATCCTTTTATTGAACTAAATTCATCTGCTGCAGCTAATATAGCTTTTGCTTCCATTTGTTCTATTAATGTTCCATTTACTGCAACATAATTTTCATAACATTCTCCATAGCAACTATGTGTGCTTGGATAACCTTTATATTCCATATCAGGATATACTACTCCAGCAAAAAATAAACTGAAGCAGAAACATCCAAATAAGACCATTCCTAATTCTTTCATACTTCTCCTATGTTATGGGAACGAACTACAGTTGTTATAAGATTAGCATTCTTATCATAAGTGTATACCGTTTCCGATTGTTTATTACCATTAACCTTTACAGTTATTTGTTGGTATTCGATATTTGGTTTATTATAATAAACCGGTAATGTTGCTTGTATTTCCATTATAGTGATAATCCCGATAACGTATTTTGATCAACATCTTGTTTTACACCACCAACAACGTAAGATGGAATTTCTGTTTCTTGTGGTGCAACTTGTACATTTCCACCACCTATCCATTTTTCAGTCCAAGGTAATGGGTTTAATTTAGAAACAGTGAATGGACATTCTAAACCAATTGCTCTCATACGTTTAGCACCTATCCATTCAATGTAGTCTCCTAATAACTTTTCATTCAATCCAATCATTGAACCATCTTTAAATAAAAATTTAGCCCAATCTTTTTCTTGTTGAATAACTTTAACAAATAAATTTGTAACTTCATCTTTCATTTCAATGGATATTTTTTCCATCTCTTTATCTTCTTTTATCATGTTTTTTAGCATAGTAGTTGTACTTGCTAAATGTACATTTTCATCACGGGCAATCAGCTTAATGATCTTAGCGTTACCCTCCATTTTCTTAAGCTCAGCGAATGCCCAACTGCAAGCAAATGATACATAAAATCTTATTCCTTCTAAAGCATTAGCACTATTCATACACATCCATAGTGCTTGTTTGTGTTGTTTTGTATTAGTAGCAGAATTGTTGCATTGTATTAAATCATCATAATACTTTGCAATATCATTGCCACACTCAATAATCTCTTTTATATCTAATAAGTTATCAAACACCAAAGATGGGTTGGGATAAATATTACGGATAATATGAGTATAAGAGCGGCTATGAATTGTTTCAGAAAAACTCCAAGTTTCAATCCAATTTTCAACTTCAGGTAAAGAAGCAATTGGAAGGAATGCTATATTTGGAGCTCTTCCTTGAACCGAATCTAAAAGTATTTGTCTTTTAAGATTTGATGTAAAAATATGTTGTTCGTGTTCTGTAAGATTTTCGAAATCTTTTTTATCTTTTGAAATATCTACCTCTTCGGGCCTCCAAAAGAATCCAAGTTGTTTATCAGTAATTTTATCAAGTGCAGGATATTTTAAAATATCAAATCTTTGAATATCTACTTCTTCGTCTAAAAACATGTTTTTATCTAAATGGCTTTTTTCACTTCTTTTTAAAATCATATCGTGCAGCTATCGCAATCCTCGTCGTCGGTTTCAGATGGTAACATAGGAAGATCATCTTTAATATCTTCTGAACCATCATTTGTGTTAAAATAATATAATTGTTTTAATCCAAATTGATATGCCATAACTAAATCTTTAATCATAATTGACATAGGCACTTTATTATCTTCATAATGTATTGGATTATATGATGTATTGACACTTATTCCTTGGTCAATATATTTTTGAAGAATAGCACATATCTTTAAATACCCTTCAGTAGAAGTCTGGTCCCACAGAAGATCATATTTATTTTTAAGGTGATGATAGCCAGGAACTACCTGAGCCATCACTCCGTCCTTACTTTGTTTATATGATACTAAAGCTCTAGGAGGTTCAATACCATTTGTACTATTACTAATTTGTGCAGATGTTTCTGCCGGCATTAATGCCATCAACGTAGAGTTTCTAATCCCATGTTCTACTAGAGCGCTTCGCAGCGAGTCCCATGGTAGTGTAGATTTACGCTTCACTAAATTATCTACTGCACCTTTATATGTATCATTTGGCAGTTTTCCAGATGCATATTTTGTTTCATTTGACAATAAACATGCACCTTTTTCTTCTGCTATTTCCATAGAAGCTTTAATTAAATAGTATGACCATGCTTCTGCATACTCATCTACAATATCATAAGCTTCTTTATCGTATTTCAATCCTCTTTTAGCAAGAAAATATGCTAGGTTGATAATACCTACACCTAGTGGTCTACGATTCATTGTAGCATTTTCAGCAGCTTTAATAGGATATTTTTGATAATCCAATAAGTTATCTAGTGCTCTTACTGCTAAAGTACAATATTTTTCAAAATCTTTTGTATCATCTATCAATCCCCAATTAATGGCTGATAGAGTACATAAAGATATTTCTCCACTTTCATCATCGTATGATTCCAATGGTTTAGTTGGTAGATCTATTTCACAACAAAGATTACTCATTCTAATTGGAGCTTTATCTACATCAAATGCTCCATGTTCATTTGCATGATCTACATTCATAATATATATTCTACCAGTATCTTTTCTTTCTGTAAGGATTGATTGGAAAACCTCTAAAGCTGGTAGTGATTTTTTTCTTATACTATAAGCTCGTTCGTATTTTTCATATAACTCTTTAAACTTTTCTTGATCAGCAAAGAAAGATTCATATAAACCAGGCACATCATTTGGATCAAAGAAAGTTATATTACCACCTTCTAATAATCGTTCATACATTAATTTATTAAATTGAAATGCATAATCCATATGACGAACTCTTGATTCTTCAGTACCTTTATTATTTTTAAGTACTACTAAATCTTCAAATTCATAGTGCCATACTGGTAGATATACTGTAGCAGCTCCTCCACGTACTCCACCTTGTGAGCAGCTTTTTACTGCTGATTGAAAATATTTTAAGAATGGAATTAACCCAGTATGAACTACTGAGCCATCTCCAACTCTTGCTCCTGCAGCTCGTATAGAGCCGGCTCCTATTCCTATTCCAGCCTTTTTACTTATATACTTAACAATGCTAGTAGAAGTAGCATTAATAGAATCCAAACTGTCGCCGGATTCAATAAGTACACAAGAAGAAAATTGGCGCGTAGGCGTTCTAACTCCAGCCATAATCGGAGTCGGCAACGATATATAAAATTGACTAATCGCATCATAATAATTTTTAACCCATGCTATTCTGTTAGTGGTTTCTTTTGCAAACAATGTTGCAGCAACCATCATATATAATATTTGTGGTGTTTCAAAACATTGTTTAGTTCTTCGGTCTTGTACTAAGTACTTACCTCTAAATTGTTCCATTCCAGCATAAGTAAAAGTATCATCTCTATTATGCTTAATGTAACTATTTAATTCTTTTAATTCTTCATTCGTATAGTGAGTAAGGATTGCTGGATCATACACACCAAGTTCAATATTTTTTGTTATAACGTCGATAAGAGACCATGGTTCATATTGTCCATATACTTCTTTACGAAGTTTATAAGAAATTAATCTTGCTGCTACAAATTGATAGTTAGGAGTATGTTCTGATATAAGTTCTGATGCACTTTTGATTAACAATTCATGAATATCATATGCTGGTATTTTGTCATATAATTGAATGTTTGATCTGATTTCTATCTCTGATTGAGATACATTAGTAACATCTTTTGTAGCCCACTCTAAAACTTTGTGGATTTTATCCAAGTCAAAGGTTTGTACTGTACCATCTCTTTTTGTGACATGTATCATTGATGTATTTATTCCGTTCATAATCTATTAATGTATATTATAACACAGTTTGTGTTAAATGTAAACTGTTATTTCAGTTTTTTTTCTATTTTTTCTAATCTTGAAATAAGATCGGGGTAAGCTTCAAACTCATGTAATTCTTTACATGGATGACTATTTTCTTCGATCTTATCTAATCGAGCTGCAACCAATGGATATTGTTTTCTAAATTTAGCATCTTTTTTTGCTAATTCTAAGTCGTATTTTTCAGCAAAATGCTGCATAAATTTATCGACTTGTTTTTGGAACCAGATACCGCCGGTTGTACTTTGAAACCATTGATAAAAAGAACTACCAATGATGGAACTTAAAATTGATTTTAGTGTTAGTATAAATAACCAATACACTATGACACCTTTTTAAGTCTAGATATTGCTTTTACATAATTAGGCATACCATGATCTACTATTCCATCAAAAAATTTAAATCTTTTCCATGAGTTCCATATACCTAAAAATAAATCTTTCCAACTTGGTTTATCTTGTCTGTTTCCAATGGAATTAAAATAAATCATTTCTCCATGATGTCTAAATCCTAACCAAGCTGGTGGAATTCTACATACTATATCATTGTTATTCATGAATCTATAATGAGGACATTTAATGTGTTTAATAAATCTTTGCCCTCCTACTCTTGGAGATCCAAAAGTATATAATTCGTGTGGCTCATATCGAGTTGCTGATATAGTTGCCATTGCAGCACCTAGTGAATGACCAGTCATATAAACATCTTTTCTAACTTTTAATTGATCATTATGTTCTATTTCAGCTAATATATCCATCCATAAATCATTAACTTCTTGTTGGAATCCACTATGTACTTTACCTCCAGCTTTGGCTGCATTTTTAATAAGATTTAAATCAGCCATTACATCATTTAATTTTGAAGGTTCAGTACCTCTAAATGCAAACCAAAGATCATTACGATCTTTAGCTACTAATACTTCAGCACCATCTCTTGATATTAATTTTGCCCATGGGAATCCCATTTTTTTACAAGCTGCAACTGCAGCCTTTTCTGATTTGTAAGCATGTGCGGATAGTTTCGCTGCTACTTCAGCTCTTTCCCAATTACTTAGTTGTTCTTTCATTCTAGTTGTTGCCATTTTTTTCCACCTTTATTTCTATCGCTCCGCCTTCATCATTGTTTATGGTAACATTCCTATAATAAACTATTACTTCACCGAGCTGGTTAATATATCTTTTTATTTCTTGAGTATTAAAAGCCATAAGCTCATAATCATCAACAGTCATAGCAAAAAATACAATATCTCCACCATGATTCTTTTTAATATCATCTATAAATTTATCAAGGTAGGTGTATCCTTCTGGATACAAATCTTCTCTACCCAATTTACAGTTTGCTTTTTTAGTTTCTGGGTCTTTTAAACAATTTTCAATTATTTTTGAATCAGAAACTACATACCACTTAGGCTCTTTTAAATTTATTGGCCTAGGTAATACTGGTTGTACTATATCTATTTGAACCGGTTTAGTAATTATTTCTACTTCTTTCGGTCCTAATATACTACATCCACTAATCGTTAAGAGCGCTAATCCTAGCGCTGTCATTTTCAATCGCATCAAATGCCTCTTTTGTTTTATTATTGGCTCTTGTTTCTATCATACCTGGTTTAGCACTTGCTAATTTAGAAAGATTATGTCTTCTAAATATATCCATGTATTCAGCCATTTCAACTTCATACTGTTGATTTCTTACTTGTAAACCACTAAGTTCTTTACCGGTTTTTTCTAGACTATTTTTTATAGTTTCAATAGTAGCTCGTTGTTCAGCATCTCTTACTTCAAATGCTTGATTAAGTGCTACTAATTCTATGTTTTTATTATATAAAAAATAACCACCAAGAGATAATACTACAATAATACCTATTAATACTTTACTTAACATTTAATCTTTTACGCATTTTATCAAGAAGTACATCATCTTTTTTCTTCTTCTTTTTGCGAACTCCGGGCTCACCTTTTGAACCTACTCCAATACCGTCAATACCACCACCTCCAACAGAGTTGGCAGCCATTTCCCACATTTTAAATGTTTTTAAGTCCATATTATTATATATAAAATATTACCTTGTAATGTCGTGGTTAGTGATAAATAATTCTTGGTTAGTTAAATAATGTTTTACCTTATAAACATAGCTATTAAGAAATATATCATAGGGATCAGTTACATCTTCTACAACCACTTTTGATTTAGCAAATCCAATATACTCACCTGTAATTGGAGATGCAATGTCTCTGGTTAGAATATATTCTCCAGGATTTAGCTGATTGTCTTCATTTTGAAACCATTTG
>Ga0163179_10001705_pt1 | contig 15378 bp, 22 predicted proteins | sample AtlANTMetagenome_FD_109643 | JGI IMG/M metagenome (GOLD analysis project Ga0163179, IMG submission 109643) | Marine eukaryotic phytoplankton communities from the Atlantic Ocean - Atlantic ANT 2 Metagenome | ecosystem: Environmental > Aquatic > Marine > Oceanic | place: North Atlantic Ocean... | reverse complement strand
AGTAGGACTTCCTAGTCTTAAATTTGTATCAAATCTAGTTTTTCCTAATGAGTCTTGAGCAGTCACGATTTCCTCTGGTGTCTCTTGATTCATCATTCTTCTATAAAGGACAATGTTTGGATTGTTAGGGTTTTCTGCTATAAACTCATCAAAAGTAAGTCCAGTTGCTGTCGCAGCTTCTAAAATTTCCTTTTCAAGCAGTTTAATTTGATTCTGCTCCATTGTATTTTTAGGGGTAGATGGTTTCTTTTTTCTTGCAGCTACCTCCTCTTTAGTGGGTACATTTCCCACCATTCCTATATCTCTTTTCACTTGCTCTTCTAAAATTTCTGCTTCTTTTAATAAATCAGCATCAGAATTTTTATTCTCTACTTTTCTTGCAGCTACTTCTTCTGGGGTTGGTTGACTACCTACCATTCCTATTTTTCTTCTTAAACTTTCCTCAGTTGCTTCAAGGTTTTTTAACTCATTTTCTTCTCTTTTTTTAGTTTCTGCTGGAGTTTCATAATCTAAACCACCATCACTTATTGCTTTTACTGCCAACACAGGATCACCTCCTTGAAGTACAGACAATCTAGCGTTTAAAATTGACGATCTATTTTCTGGAGTTTGAGGTAAACCTGATATTAAAGAATTGAAAGTATTTAAATTTTGAGAAGAGTTCTTTTTATTTTCCTCTCTTTCTTGTAGCATTTTTTGTAATGCCATTTGACCACCTTGCACTGCTCCTGCTGCAAAACTAGATGCAACTGCTTGACCCAGATTAGGTCTTTTCTTTACTTTAAATTTAAATGCCATGTTAAACTCCTAATAAATATGAGGTTGCGGCTGAACCTGCTCCTTGTGCAGCTTGTCCTAAGACTGTTTCCCACCACTCAGGTTGAGCATCTAAAGTAGCCTGGAACTGAGCGCGATCTGTTTCTTCACTTGTCATAAATCGTGTCATTGCATCTGTCAAAGATTGTTGGTTTTGATCTAAACTTGCTAAATCAAAATCACCTTTAATCCCTAACTGCGTTGCACCCGCTAAATCTGCTGATGTTTGTGCCTTAGACCGAGAAATATAATCTTGAAGGCTTCGCTGTCCGCCTTCTTGGACTTGTGGCGTTAGAGCTTCAATTTGAGCTTGATCTCCTCCTGATCCTAAAATAGATCGTTGGAGTTGATTCATTAACTGACCTTGTTGTCTAGCACTAATTCGTGAAGCTAATTCTTCTCTTTCTCTACCCGCTTGAGTGATACGAGCTTCATACTCTTCTAAATTCTCATCAAACTCACCTTTACGCTCTAGCGCAAGGCTTGCATTTTGCGCTTCTTCTAAAGTTGCGTATGATTTCCCATCTGCACTTTTATAAAACCCTGTTTCTGGGTCAAAAGAAGCATCTTCTCCAGCAAGTTCTTGATTTTGTTGACCTTGTAATTGAGTTAATTGAGCATTTGCTGCTCTTTTTAAATCACCGACTTTTTGCTTGCGGATTTTGCCTGATAATTGTGTTTTAGGATAACTCCCAACATTCTGTGTCCATACTACTTGTCCTGTATTCTGATCTATAATTTTTGCAGATATAGTATGCCCCATTCTATTTTTGCTATATGATATTTCATATCTATCCATAATGTCCTCTACTTGTTATATATTTTATAATTTCATTTAATTTTTAAACTGCTGAAAAATATGAGACTGCCTTACTTGCTTTTGTTGCAACCGTACTAGCAGGACTCGTTTGGCTAACTGATACTTCATAAAACTCATCTGTTCCAAGCGGAGCATTGGGAATAATTGACCCAAATCCTGCGCTTTCACCGTTGACAACTGGTACAGATAAATTTAGAGTTGAAACAACATCTGTAAAACTTGTATTAGATGGGTTTGCTTTTTTTATATCAACATTAAACCCATAAGTAATAGTACCTCCTGAACTATTAGCAGGAGTGGTGATATAAAAATAAATTATTTTAAGGTTACAGGAAAAAGGAACAATAAATTGCCTACCTCCTGTAAGGTTAGGCTCATTGACATCGCCAGTAGAATATTGTAGATAATTAATAAAAGGATTATCCCCTGTGGTAAAATCAGCAGTAAAAGAATGATGAACACACCAAGTTCTTATTTGCGTAGCTCCATTTAATAATGCAAGAATTTCTGCTCGAAACTGTGCTAAATATGAACCAAAATTTCCTTTCACAATATTATTAATATTAAAATCAATTTTACTTTGTGGAGAATCTTCTTGATTTAACTTAATTGCATTTTGCATTGAAATAAATTGCCATTCATTATTTACTTTCACTGCAAAATAGCGTGTGCCATTATGAATACAAATACCAGTATCCCCATTATCACCTTCTGTGGGTGCAAAAAATCCTTGTTTTGTTTCAAGCATAGTATTTTGCTTTTTTTCTAACTCAATATCAAGTTTGTCTTGGTCTATATTCATTACGGATTGCTGCCTAAGATTTGATAATCAATATCCATAGAATCAATTTCTAAATTAGAAGCATCACACGCTACTTCTATGGTCATGGTTTTACCTAAACTAGCACACGCAAGACTTGTACTATTTACGGTAGACTGTGTTCCAAAAGTGAGTGTGGTATCTGCGCTACCTGACCCATCTACATAAATCTTAACTGTCACATTTGAAGATGCTTTATACATTAAGGTAATCTTATTAATTCTTTTTTGTGTATCAGGAGAACCAAAATCAAAACGCTTACTGGTGACGGTAGAGGTAGTAGAAACCGCACTTCCAGTATTTAATTGTGTAGCGGTTATATCTCCATCATTGTTATCTATATATTGAGCGCGTAAACCATTACTCACTGCAAAATTACTGATGCGGTCTGTAGCGGTTATAGATGACCGATGCCAACTGCCATTATCTAAATTCATTACCCAAACTGAGCCATCTGTCTCATCATTCACCACAATCAATTCATTATCAATACCATCGTATCCAATCTTTGGCTTTGCTAATGTTAGAGCTTGCCAAGAATCTTTAATTTTAAATGAAAGCTCTTTGACATTATTAACATTGACCGCATAAATCGCATTTTGATTAGCGCATACTAAACCAAGAGGAGTTTCACAAACGGAATGTTTATGTGTTGCTCCTACCCCAACAAAGACACGCTCTAATTGATGTGATTTATTATAGACATAAGTATTTCGACTTTTAAAGACAAATAAACGATCTCTATATGACATTAATTTTATAATCTCATCGCCATCATTAACCCCAACAGTTAAATAACGACCAGGTAGAATTTCATCTAGTTTAAAAGGATCGGTAAAATAAATACGATTTTTTTCCCTTGCAGTTTGTTCATTTTCATCTAAGGTGTCTATATCTGCATAATATCCGCGATTATTTAAAACTGCGGAGGTGTTCCATTTGATAGATGCTAATTTAGTTTTTGACGCTCTCCCTGTTAATGAACTATAGGTTGCAAGTTTTAATCCATCATAAGGTATGTACCAAGTGGTTGCTTTACCTTGATGTTTAAAATGTGTAGATATTCTATTGGGTTTGGATACACTTGAATATGCTGTGGTATGTTGAGATTGAACTCTATTCACATTGTTGTATTTTTTAAAATTAATTTTTGAGTTTGAAGTATCAATAGTAGTAATCGGTGTGTAGTATGACCCTAAACGATTAAACTGTGTAGCTAAATCAGAACTATCATTAGCTTCTCGCCTAGATAGAATTGCAATATAGTTAGTAGCACCACCACCGAATGTATCTTGAAAATTATTAGTTGATCCAGTCCATGAAGTGGTATCAAAAGAAAACTGAGTGCTTGAACCATCAGCATTTTTAGTAACATCATCTGCTGCAATATGATTGGGGCAAGGCACAAAATACCCATAGTTTTTCATGGCAAAATTATTATAATTATTGCTTGCGTAAAATGGAGATAAATTACTTGAGCCTGGCACTAAATTGTTTGGTGTATTCGCTAAAATACTTTCTGAATACCCTTTATTAATATCTAATGACTCTACCAAATACCAGTCTACATCACCTTTTGGTTGCCAATATACATTTAAACCAGTAATTCTTGGATTATGATACCCACTACTAGACAAACCATTTAATACTACATTAATCGCTCTACCTTTTTGCGGAGAACTGCGATAATAAATAGGAACACCTGCTGGATGCTCTTTACCTTCTGTACCGAGTTGCGCTCTTCTTACATATAAACGATCTGATAAAATTCCTCGAATAAATACCACTTCACTGTCTATTTTAATATAGGTGTATAATTGAAATAAAGACCCTGTGCCTGACGCTACATCTACATTACCACTATCTTCTGTCATAGCATTGAGGAGCGTAGTACCGCTATCGGCTTCATCATCTGCCCCTTTTTCAACTTCAAAACCTGACACTCCAATTTCACCATCTCTATTTAATGACAGAGAAGATTCTTGTACATAATCGTAGATGTAGGTAATTGCATATCTATCAGCAGGATCAAATGTATCATTATCCATTGCGTTGATCCACGCATTGTGTTCATCATTTTCTGTGTCATCATCATCATATTTATGTCTAGGTTCATACACAAATAATCCAACATCTGTATTATCTTTTAGTGAAGTAAAGGTTAAGGTTTCATTTGTTTTTGAACCTCCAGTTGTATTGGCAGAGATTTCAAAAACCGTATCGCTAGTAATCACTGTAATGTACGCATCAGTAGGAATACCTGACCCTTCCACTACCATATTAAGTGTTAACCCTAATGTGCTGTTTGAAGTGGTAATAGCTCTACCATTATTATAAGAACACCCCGCAACCGTTACTGCGCCATCGTGCGCCATACTCATTTTAACAGCAGTGGGTGCAGTAATTGCTGCATCTTGCATATACCAATCATCTAAAGTTTGGTTGTGATGTACAATCGCATATCTAGGTACAGTTGTATCATCACCTATACCTAAATTTTGACCAAAAATATCTCTTTTAATATGAGCATACCATTTAGAATTATTAGTAAAGCTACCATCTCCAATTCTTAATACTTGATTATGAGTTAAAAAATCATAAATAGGATTTGATGAAAAACCTGTGGTTAATGTAGTCCAACTTCCTCCTGTACCTGTAGAAGTATCATGTATGGCTAAAAAAGTACGATTCCCAAAAATAAACCATGTAGTTGATATGTTCGCATCACTGGCATTTTTTTCAGTTCGATAAATAGCAAAATCCATTTGATATGAAGCATTACCACTACTACTATCAGAAGAAACATTGGTTTGTCCTTTTGGTTTTTCTAAGCGACCTGGTTTTTTATTTTTAATATTGGTAAAAACCGTAAACTCATTATCTTGTAAATCTAATTCAGACTGATTGGTATTTAAACCTCCAGAAAAATTCCTAATGCTAATTCTTGGCATTAAAAGTCCTTATAGTTAATCGTAAACTTAGATTCCCCTGCTCTGCGCTGACGGTCTAGCACCACTTTTTCTTTCCACTCATTCCATTCATTTTTAAAATATGGAATTAAGTTTATATCGCGTAATCGTTCTGCTACCTTCCATGCTCCATAATACACTAAACATTCGTGATAGCGACTGTCTAACATAGGTACATCTGAATCGCCTGATAATGTAATAGGTAAAAAATAATAATAGACCTTAATCTCTGCGACTTTACTTGGAATTGGGAATAAGTTTAAATACAATCCGTTAATATAATATCCATAAGAAGTAGGCATAGTAAGCTGAGATAAATCACTACTAATATCCATAATTTGATCTATACCAATTCGTGTGGTCTGTGAGCCATCAAAATCAACACGATAAATACGAATCATATTTGCAAGACTTTGTGATGATGCGGCAGCAGCATTTTCAGTTTTAGTCCAAGTATTAACGGTGACATTATTACCTGTTTGCATTTGATATTCACCAGTTCCAGACACACTATTTCTAGTGGCAAATCCATAAAATAAATTGGCATCATCTGCTAAAATAGTTTGACCTTTATTAATCAGGTCTGTTAATACTGAGTCTGCTACTGTTGTGGTACTACTCACTCCAGTAATATTTCTAATTTCAGTTCTTATTTGTGTTAATGTCATAATCCCCTTTTATAGCAAGGGTGGGTTTCCCCACCCCTACTATTTAGTTACTGATGTTTAGAGATCAGTTCTCGTTGTGATATACTGTATAACTGCATAGTCCTTACTGTCAAAGGTACTCATACCTACACCGTATATTTGTCCAGCCGCAATACCTAGCTTATTGCCATAGTCAAAGGTTTTTTCAACCCAACTCATTCCATCAACTTGAGCATGGCAAGCTGCTCCTGCACCTAAGAATAGGTTACGAGCATACTTTACAGAAGCTCCGCCACCATCAGCCGCAGTCGTGATTCCTTCATGTTCATGTACAACTACACCATCATATACACCTAAAGCACCAGAGAAAATTGGATTATCTTCTCCGCGAATGTTGGCATATTGCTGTGCATTTCTCCATGCATCGGTTTGTGCTAAGTCATAAGCTGCTTCTGGATGTAATAATAAGACATAATAGTCTTTGCCATCTACCCTAATTGGCTTCATCTTATAACTTTTAGATGTTCCAAGCATCGCCATTTTCTTTAACTTAGATATATCACCTGGAATAGCTAAATCGGCTGCTGCTAAAGCTGATTTTGGATCAGAATCAGCATACACAGAAGTGTTTGCACCATTGTCTGCTCTTAGATATGCACCAGCACCAGAAGTTTTTGTTAATGCACTAAAAAGCTGTGCATCGTGATCTTCTGCGTATTGTCTTTTTAACTGAGCAAGTGCTTCGGTACGAAAATTATAAAGCACTTTACTGTCATCAAAATTACCTGCGTTAATCACACCAAAACGTCTTTGTGCAGTGGTCACAGTCACTTCGTTAGAAGTAAGATTTTGCTCATTGCTTTCTAATGCGCTATCTCCTGTTACTGCTGTTCCTGTGTATCCAACCATACCAAAGGTCATATCTTTACCTTTACCTTCTGGCATTGTTTTTGACACAATCATTGATTCAAATGTATCTCCCATAAATTTTGAGAAATAAATTTCTTTTCCAACTTCGTATGCAAGCTGCTTCGCCCAACGCGATACATTTAAGCCTGTATCCCAACTCATAATTAACTCCTAATTACGTTTATGTAGTTTCCATCAAAGCCTGTAAACGGACATCCTCTGGTAATTTATTCCAGTCTGCCTGAGAAATAGCGTCAAAGTCCACTTTAGTTTTATTCCCACCTGTTGCATTAGATAGTGTTGTTGGCACTTCATCTGCTTGGGTAAGTTTATCTGTCACTTGTTTAACGCCTTCCGTTTTAGCTTTGGTTTTTTCTTGTTCTAATGTCATAAGCGTGTACGCATCTTGAATTAGACTAATACCTCGCTCATCTCCGTATTTAGCAATCGCAGTAAGTTCTTCTGTACTAAGAGTAGGGTTTTTCTTTACAAAACTATCTACCATTTCCTGTTGAGCTTGTTTCATTTTATTTTCAGTGATCTCTTTGTCTTGTTTTTTTCGCTCTGATGCGAACTTTTCTTCTATTTGTTTAGAGATATGAGGTAAAACGCTATTCAGATCATAAGGATCATATTCGGGTAGTTTTGGTTCTTCTACCTGTGGGGTAGTATTTGCCCTAATCTCGTCTAATGATTTTCTTAGTTCACCAAGTTCATTGGTTTGCCTTCCATTCATTTCACGAAGATTCTTATAAGACTTGTCCGTATTATTCGCATACGATAATAAATCATCAACCGTTTTAAACTCTTGGTCTCCAACCTTAAACGCTTGCGGTTCTGCTGCGGGTGTCTCTGCTACTTGCTCACTTACATTGGACTCTGGGGCATCTGAGGCTGTGCCTGCGATTTCCTTTTCAGCGTCTATGTAACTTGTTGTTTCTTCCATTACCTTGTCCTTTTATTGGGGGTTCTTATTGTTGGTTCGATTTCCCGCCTGGCTTTGCTGCGCTTGCATCTGTGCGGATCGCTCCTGTTCAAATTTTTCTAGTATTTCTTGGCTTGCTTCCATATCGGATAACTCAACATATAATGGAAACAAACTCGCATATCCATTCCTGACTAACTCACCAATCTGTTGAGCTTTGGCGGCTCGCATCGTTGCTGAGTTTTCGCCTTTATCAAGAACAATATCAAATTCAAATTTTTCAAAGTTGGTTAAAAAGCGATTAATTACTGCTTCTATTTCCATTGCTTCTTCTGGTGACTCTGCCTTTTCGGTTTCTGCACCAATAATTCTTTTAATTTTATTGGGTGTATAAAATTGCTGCATATTTTGAATAGCTTGGGTTAACACATTAGATTTAGTCATGTCCAAGTTTTCCATTTGCTCTTGTAAGGTCATCATACCCTGACGAATCCTTGTTTGTGCAGCTACTCCGCTTTCTTTAGTCGAAGTTGCAATTCCCATCATAGGATCAGTAGCACCGCTAATCTCTTTTGCATCGTATTCTGCTTTTTGTTCCATTGCAGAGATACTACCAATTAAAGATAAGTGTGAATTGCTCCACTGTTGCATAAAATCTGTTACTCTACCTTTATAACCAGGTATTCCAATCCATCTTCCAGTCGTAGAGGCTTCATTCATTTCTTCTTGAGATACTTTATTACCTGAGAATACACCACCTCCTCTAGGAGAACGGTTGATAATATCCAACATTTGGGAGCGTCTTTTGTCTTTTTCACGCTGTGGGTCTTTCATGTTTTCTACTAAACCAAAACTTTCTACATAATCACCCATATCTTCAAAGTGATAAAAGTATGGTACGATTGGAAATTGGTTGTGCAGATAAGGATTGGCTTGTTTTTCCTGTAAAATGTGCATCCCTGCGGTGATGGTTAAGTATGTTTTGGGTACTACACGACTAATCACCCCAAACTCTGTTCTCATTGGGGCGTTAGCGGCTTCTTCCATTGCCATCAATTCTTTAACTTGCGCTACTGCTTTGCTTTTAGACTTAAATCCTGTTGGAGAAATACGAGCAGTTTGCTTATTGATAATAAAATGCTCTCTTTCGTAGTCTCTATTCCACATTTCTACTACCCTCACTTTTTGATGTAACTCATCTAAGTGATATGCAGCATTAATTGGGTCTGCATTGCGATAATATGACCCCATTTCTTTTTGTACAGACTGAGGCATTTCAATTAAACTCTCTACCGAAGTAATGTCCTTTGCACTATCAGGAAACATAGAGCGTAACTGATTTAATGTTAAATACTTAGTTCTCGCTAAATAATTCCAATCTTTAGTGTCTTGTGTCTTAGCTTCTGGGTCTATATGTACATTTGCCCATGATTCACGCTTAATAGCAATTTCACCATCATAAAATTTACCTGGCTCAACGCAGACATCTACCCAACCACGACCAGTAATTACTCCATCTTTAAATACGCGACTAAATAAACTTTGTAGTTTGCGATTTCGGTCTAAATGATACAATAAAGAAGTGGCAAGCATCGCTTCATTCTCATCATCAGACTCAACAGGTCTGGCTTTCCATGAAGATCGACCTTGTCTTTCTACTCCAGTAACTAAGTTAACCTTTGGTAGTATAATATTTAATTGTAAAGGAGGTCTACCTTCACTTTGTAAGGTTTGTAAATCTTCATCTTCCCATTGACCAGTACCAAATCCACCTGTATAAAACCTCATTGACTCCTCGGCAGCGTTAAACCAATCCGAGTCGTTTGCCATCATCGCTTCAAAAACTTCATGTAATTCATTTATTTTCATGCACTCATCCAAGTATTCTTTTTAGATTTACCAAAAACTCCCCACATACCATAATCATCACTAGGTTCTGAGGCAGGGTCGCTATCCTCAACATAATGAACCAAATATCGGAGACAATCCAAGCTGTGGTCATTCTTTTTAACAGGTTCTTCGGGTAAATTGCGAGATTCAAAGCCATGCTTTAACTCCTTCCACTTATAGTCAACGATTTCATTTACAAAATGTTTCATATTTAATTTGTTAAAAAACAATAACTTAGACTTCATATTGGCATCTAATCTTAAATACGAAGAGACTCGCTCAAATCCTGCTCTTTTATCGTTTCTCGCTTTTTCCCATTCAATTCCATATTCATACCATTCATCTGCAACACTATTTCCATCGCGTTCTGTTCTTACAATACTAGGATCAGCTAAAAATGTATAGTTTACATCACGCTTTAATCGTCTTTCTACCTTTGGTACTAACATTTCAATCGTATGCTCTACTTCATAAATTAAATCATAGACATAGATACACCCTTCTTCATCTACCGCAGCAAACATAATTGCACTAGGATTTCTATACCCATAATCATAAACCACATAATGATTCCAGTGTTTAGGAATGTCGAAGGGTTTTACCATGTGGGTTTCTTCTTTAAACTCTGGATACACTAAACCTGCAAAGTCATCCCAACTGCAATACACATATCTGTTGACCCATTGTTCTGGCATAGATAATAGATGATTAATATAGTCGGCAGGTAAATGCGGATTGTCTGAATACAGTTTTACTTCATCATCTGTCTTAGGTGGATCAGCTCCAGGTTGCCAAGTCATGGTTTCAATTAAGCGATACCCACCTTTCTTTTTATTTTGTACTTCTTTATCTTTTTTCCAGCGTTTCCATACCCAATCATGTCCTGCTGGGTTGCAAGTATGAAAGCTACAACGCATTGCATTTTTTCTACGCATCTGACCTGCGGCTGCAATAAAGGTAGCTTCGGTCATTTCTTCTATCTGGTCAAACGCAAACCACCCTAAATTCATTGATTTTATTCTTTGAATAGAATCTCTGGAGTCATCTAACGCCATATAAACGATTTTAGACCTGTTCTTAAAGATAATCTCTCGGTCTTGGGCGCGATGTTTTTGAATAAAGCCTTGTCCGAGATCGAGCAACTGTATTAAAGTAGATTTTTTAAACGAATCCAGTACCTTTCTACCCATTAATCCTAAGTTGCCTTGAAACCCTGCACTCTGATGGATCGCTTCCATACACATAGCTTCTGTTTTACCTGTACCTAAAGACCCCGCCAATACTTGATGTTTGCTCCACCCTGTAAATAAATGATACTCTTCTTGATGATCTAAGGGTTGTGTGACATTACCTTCGCCATCTCTATAGGATATGTTGACATCCATTATGCTTGATTCCTATACCACATCTCCCAATCAATCGGTAAACGACCATTGGTGTCTAATTCAAATAATTGTATGGCGAAATCAGTCGCTTCTATGGCACAATCTTCGGGTAAGCGATAATGTGCCTTTAAATACATGGCAAAAATATCTCTTGGAGACATAAATACATTATTACGCAATGCTTCTTCTGCCACCTTAGTTAGTTTATTTTCATCTTTTTTAGAACTGATGCTCTATCCTTTGGTGAAGTACCCGATACCATGACATTGACCTGTGTATTTTGTTGATTGGTTCGATCTCTATACTTACCAGGAGCGTGTGCCTTGAGTTGAAAAATACGCTCAGTTACATTACCTGCTTTGGCTGCTTGTGTAAAACTGAGCTTTTCGAGTTGATCCAAGCGTTCGGTTAGAAATCCATCTTGTATTGTACTGATTGCCTGCTTAAATGCGGGATCACCTTTCATTGCAAATCGTACCGAAGCGGGGAAATAACCCATTTCTTTAGCAGCAAGCGTAATAAAACCATTATTCGCTACCAAGTGGGTCAAAAACTGTTTCTTTTTGTGAGTAAACCGAGTTTTTAAGCCAGTTTCTTCTTCATAATCTACGAGGAACTCTTTTAGATAAGGGTTGTCGTATGCGTTTTTAGTGGCTTGCTTAATTACTTCGGCTTTCTTCTTTTTAGTTTTTGCCATATAACTATAACGAAAACATACACTTAGAGTTCCATAAAAATCAACTCAGAGTAAGAAAAAAAGTCTTTTTGGCAAGAAAAATTACTGGGGTGACAACATACACCCCCTATGCATCTGACGGAGCGTTGCAGGGGGGGGGTGGGTTGATCGGTTTTTTGCTCCGATTAATTAACACGCAAAGCAATTTATTATAATGTATTCCCCCGCTTATTATTAATTAATGAACGCTAAGTATAATATAATTAATAGTTTACAAGTATATTGTAGGCGGTGCGGTGCGGTGTGTATTATTACTTTGTTATATCTTTTATTACTTAGTGTTAGGATTCAGTAATATAACTTAGTAATATCAATCAACCCGCAAGGGGTAACATTAAACAAATGGAGAAAACAAAATGAAAGAGATATGGTATGCTGAAAAAACTACTTTTGATGATACTTATGGTCATAATGATAGGCTTCCGAGATGGATTATTAAAGACAGTACTATCACTCAAGAGTTAAACAAAGATCAATTAAAATATACTGAGTTAGGCGTAGTGTGTAAGATTCAAGGAAACGATAAAGACGCTAAAAAGTATAAAGATATGATACTAAAAGCAATAAATAATAAATAAACCTTTTTAATAGGAAAAGTTAGGGGTGGGGAATTGCTTTTCACCCTCTACAAAGGAGAAATAAAACAATGAGACTACTAAACCAAAGAAGAACAAAAGCAGTAAACGAATTAAGGAAAGTAATAAATAAAATGATACCAGAGGTTTACGACCTTTTAAAAGATGGATTTCAAATTAAAAAAGATGGATCATTATTTCAGAAACAAGCTACCGCATTAAAAGAAATCTTTCTCAAACATCAAACGAGCCAAAGCCAACGATTTTGGTTAGAAGAAAGTAATTATAATGTTTTAATGCGTTTTAAAACATCTTATTACGATACAGAAGAAAAACGTACTTGTTCGTATGTAGACGAATCTCAATATATAATAAGACATGATTATTCTTTAATGAGTGATTCTATTAAATCATCTGAGTTATTAGAATTTAATACAAGACATTTTCCGACCTTTACAGAAAAGCAAGTTGAGAACAAATACAATAAAATTAGGGATATTGAAAAGAAGATTAAAATATTACAAGATTCTATTTCAGAGATTAAAAACCCTATTAGAAACCATATTAGATAATAAAAGGAGAATAAAAAAATGTTTATATGTTATTACTGCCATGAAAAAAAAGAACACATGGCATATATAGAAACTAAAAAGTATCCTTGTTGTGCTAAATGTGAGCGAGAGAAAAAAATAAAAGATGATCCAAAGAACCCTTACACAATAGCAAATAATAAGTGGAAAAAAGAAAATCAATTAACCAAAGGAGAATAAAAAAATGTATGAATTAATATTAAAAGGATTAGGCAAAAGAAAGGTTAAATCTATCTTAAATCAATGGATTAAAGACCAAATTAATAGAGCCTTAGAAAACAATAACCCAATTCAATTTGACCATACGATTTGGTTAGAAGAATACAATATTAAAGGGTTTGAAGATGAGCCTTTAGATGTAGATGATCTTTTCAAATTCATTGGAAATAAAATATAATAAAAGTTTTTCTCCTAAAGGGGAGGGATCAAAAGAGTCGAATATCCGACTACCCTCCCCGCTTTAATGGAGATTAAGAAACAAAGGAGAATAAAAAATGAGTTTACCTGAAAAAAATAAAGATCATTGGTCAACTTGTGATCTATGCAAAAAAGAAGGATCATTTATAGCTAATGATTTTGAAAAAGAAGGCTTGTTTGGTTTTATAGGTTTCTCAAGAGATCAATTAAACGAACTTGGATTAAATCATTTAGATGAAGATTCTATAAGGTGTGAACAATGTTTAACAATAAAAGAAAGTAAAGGAGAATAAAAATGATAAACCTAATAGCATTACTAATTTTAGTCTTATTCATGGTTTTAGTAGCAAAGCAGAGTGAGATCAACCGAGAACGAATTAACACCGATAAATGGCGTTCTATGGCGATTATGCTTAACAATGAGCGATATAACAATGAAGCCATTAAAAAACTGTGGGGTAAATAATGAAAAAGAGAAAATTAATGCCAGAACTAAAAAAGATAGTTAATGATTCAGATAAGTTTTTCAAGTTTGCAGAAAAGTTTATTGAAACCAAAAAAAAGGAGAGTAAATAATGTCGTTAACCAATGAAATATTATTAGACCTAGAGCAGAGATTAGGCTGCGAAATTGATAATAAAATCAAGCGAGAAAAGGTGTTAAAGAAGTTAAAAAAACTATATAAAGGAGTTAAGTGATGAAATATAAAATTGATGATCTTGTTGAAGAGAATGATGGGTTTGTTGCAGTATTAGTAAAGAAATTAAAAGATGGATATTGGAAAGTAGTAATACCGATGGATAAATATTACAAAGAGGTTTGGCATGAAGAAGATTTCAAATTATGTAAAGAGGAAGAGTTATGAAAAAATATATTAGGTTTACAGTAGATGACATTGTTGTTAGTGAAAAAAAAGCAGAATTACTACCTAAATACTTACAAGTATGCGGAGAGGGTGGGCAGTTACTTTGCTCATTACAGATTTACTTTAATGGTTACGAGGATAAAGAAGGTAATGAATTAGAACCATATCATATAGAATTTGAAAACTACAAACAGGAGTTAAATAATGAATAGATCAGAATGTTGCGGTGCAAAAGTATATGATGATACCGATATTTGTTCAGAGTGTTTAGAGCATTGCGATACTTGGGAGGATAAAGACTAACCATAATGCTCCACTAAGCGATCACATATTGGATCAGGATTGCATTTAGGACACAGTTCTTTTTGCAATCCATACTTAGGTATATTTGACCAAAAGTGTAAATTAAATTGCTTATAAAATTTCTTATTTTTTAGTTTTCTAACTCCACTTACTTCATAAACTCCGCAGTTATGACATAATTTTAAACCTGTAAAAAACATAGCTTTCCTTTTTTCCTGTTAACTAAATAACCCCATATCATATATAGTGGTTATATGGTTATATTCCTCGACAAAACTTTTTACATAAAACCATCAAATAACCAAATAACCATATTTTAGGCATATAGGGTTTTATGGTTATTTAACCACATTCTTCATGGTTAAATGAATAAAGACCATGTTGTGATTTTGTGATATACCCCCATTTTGTCATAGTCTTTAAATAGCGAGTTAGTTTATTATTAATGTTATAAGTAGTGGGCATCCAACCTTTTGAACTCTCCAAGAAATTCCACATATACTTACGATCAAAATCTTGTTCTTTAGCGTACACAAAGAACTCTTTAATTAAAGCAATCTCCCATTTTTCAGATGCAGAGATACAGTGCATTTTCTCATTAACAATAACCGCCCCTCTTTCAAACATAACTTGTTCTCGATTCCAATTCAGTTTAAAAGCCTCACCATTCAGTTCACAATGTTCATCTCTTACCTTAGTAATCTTCCCTCT
>Ga0163179_10001704_pt1 | contig 15379 bp, 11 predicted proteins | sample AtlANTMetagenome_FD_109643 | JGI IMG/M metagenome (GOLD analysis project Ga0163179, IMG submission 109643) | Marine eukaryotic phytoplankton communities from the Atlantic Ocean - Atlantic ANT 2 Metagenome | ecosystem: Environmental > Aquatic > Marine > Oceanic | place: North Atlantic Ocean... | reverse complement strand
GCTTTTTTTATTCTCCTTAACTTCCATATTGTCTAATTGCTCAAACGGATAGGCGTCAGCTATTAAAGATTCTATAAGTATATCTCTGTTACTTAACATCTGCTCGTCCAAAGCACCTAAGTCTTCAACATCTTCTGTCAATGCTCCAGCTTTACCTCTTAAATATCCTAAGTAATTAGATTTATCAGTAGAATCGTTAGGGTTATCGAACATACTTTTAATTAGTTTGTCACCATCAGGACTAGTAGATAAATAAGTGCTAAGCTTTTGTTTGTCTATCTTACCATTAGTTACAAACCTGTCATCTTTGTTTTGAATGAAAGTATCAATAGTTTTCTTAAACTGTTTTAAGCTATTATCTGGTAAAGAACCAGTGGTATTAAAAAAGCTTTCACCATCTGGAGTTTTAACGATCTCGTCAAACATAACAACGTTGGTCATGTTAGGAGTTACTCCAGGTGTAGCAACATCGTCCATCATACCAATAGCCCAGTTACCACTACCTAATTTATAATCAGCACCGGTCCTGTTAAACAAAAAGAAGTTCTCTTTGCCATCATCCATTATGTTGCCAAGCATTTCTATAGACTCATTGTTTTTACCTGATAACAAAGCACCAGGCTCATTCCACTTTTTCTTTTTAGCTTCTTGGTACTCGTTAGTTGCTAATTGCCATTGAGTAAGTTGCTGTTGAAAAGTACCTAAATCTCTTAAAGCTAATGTTTGATATTGTGATATTTGCGAGTTAGATAGATCTTGATTACTTAATTCATTAGCTAAATTGTCCCTAATTAGTTTTAAGTTTTCTTCAACTTGCGCCGTATAAGATTGTCTTTCCTCATCACTAACTATATCATCACCTACATCTAATGCAAGTTTCCTAAAAGCAGCCTCTTGTTTTTCATAACCACTCATCCTGCTATTTATTCTAGCTTTAGCTGTGGCTTCTTTTACTTTTTTATACTTAGCAAAGTCTTCAGCAGTATCGCCAATAGTGTTGAACATATTTTTAAGTCCTGCGTTTATATTAGCGTACTTTGTATCTAGTATTTGTTTTGGGTTTCTATAAGTCATTATCTATTATTTTGGAAACAAATTTACATAATTCTCAAACTGCTCTTGAGTCATTCCTCCAAAAGGACCACCAGCTCCAGTTGTAGTTCCAGTTGTAGTTCCAGATTTAGATCCACCTGCCATACCGCCTAAACTTGTAGCAAGATTAATACCACTTTCAATGCCACCCATTAGGGAGTCAGTAGCTTGTTGTCCATATGAAATAGCTTGTTGCTCCATATTTTGTCCTAACCCTGCTAGTCTGTCTAGTGAAGTTAAATCTCTTTCTTCTTGTCTGTTCCATGCAGATGCTTCAGCACCTAAAGCTTGTTGATCTAAAGCCATTCTTTGAGCTTGTGCACTTGCTTCACCTTCTAATCTTAATTTTTGATTTGCTACTTCTTGGTTTTCCAATGAAGCACTTATTTGAGCTTTACTTTTAGCAGCCATTTGAGCTAAAGCAGTTGCACCACCAGCGCCACTGCCTGCTCTATTGATAGAGTCTAAAGTGTTTGCTAAAGCTTGATCAGTTTGTTCTATCTGCATGTCTGCGGCTTGAGTAGCTACAGCTAGATTAGCATAAGGATTAAATACTTGAGATTTTAAAGCTCGTATATCTCCTGCTTGGTTCAACACTGCTTGTCTATTGTCTTCTAAGTTTTTTAATTGCTGTTCGTATTGACGTTGTTTTGCTTCGCTTAACTTTGCTTTCCTATTAGCGGATGCAGCGTTAATTCCTCCTATTATCATGGGAGCTGCAGCACCTACAATAGTAACTATTACCATGCTCATATTGTATTGTTTTTAAGATGTTCTTCGTATTCCTTTTTACTCATTGCAACTAGTTGTTTTTCCAATGTGTCAATGTCAGTTATGTTATTTGGGTTTTTGTGTATATTAACAAAGATAGAATCTTCATTTGCGTATATAACTCTCTGAGTTCCTGGTTTGGAAACTACATAACAAGGAGCTATGTATTCTTCTACGTTCTCCTTAGTTGCAACAGTCAAGTTACCAGTTAATAGAAACCATACATGTAAATCTTTATGTATTGCTCCTACTACCATAGTGTCCTTGCTCATATTCATTTGCCTAATATATATTTGATCAGCAAACGAGTGTTTTAAAGGTACAGATTCATGATGTACTATATCTCTACCATTACCAATTATATTAACCCCATCTTCGCTTTTTATTAGCAAGTGAGTTAACAGGTTAATTTTTTCTTCTTGTTGTGTAATTAATTCTTGATTCATTTAATTTAATTTAATAAGACGATGTCACAAATCTAGTAGACACTGCGAATAATTCTTTAATTCCACCTACATCAGTTGATCCATCTGTAGAGAACTTAACATTAGCGATATATCCCTTTATACCACTCATTTGGTTACCAAATATAATTTCACCAGGCCTAACAGGGCTAGAGCTAACTAAATTAGCTACATACCTATTTTCTTTTCTACTAAAACCAGCTCTTAAGCTTACACCGTTTTGAGTGTATAAACCTTCGTCATAACTTCTTACAATGCTAGTTGTATCTCTATATTCATTGTTATCGTTATAAGTAAAAGGACTAGAGCTTACGTCTGGATCTATACCTTCATAGTCAGATCTAAAGTAATCTACTTCCCAACCGTTACTACCTTCATACGCTACCGTACTAAAGTTTTTAACTATAGAAGGATTAGGATTAAATATAAAGCTAATACTAGCTTCATTAGAAACACCATAGAATACACCTACATTTGTTTGTGTAGGGTTTTGATAGTAGTGTTCATATATGTTAGTATCTACAAAAGAATAATATTTATTTTTTAAGCTATCTACAAATATAGGTTTGTAATCATAAAAGCTAATCCATCCATTTATAGCTTCATCAAAAGCTGAAGTCGAATAGCTGTCATCAGAAGTAGAAACACTTCTTGGACTTTGCTGCATTGAAACTACATAATTTTGATTATGCACGTCAAAACCACCTATAATCTTACCTCTTCTTTGTGTGATGAAATATACCTTATCATATTGACCAGGATTGTCAATACCAACACTTACTGTTATTGTACAACTAACACCGGGAACATTAACAGCTACATCTGTCACTATAGATGAAGGAGTTACGGCAGCACCCGTGCTTGTGTTTTCAAACTGCATGGAAGATCCTATTTCAATATCACAACAAGTAGCACTATTAACTACAAAAGTTAACACTTTACCAGCGCCGCTTGATATTCCTACTTTTTCTACTAAAAAGTTTGTGAAGTCTGAGGATACTAAAGCTAAGTAATCCCTAAAATAATCCCGCATACCGTATGCCGATATTTCAGTTATACCATCTCTAGATAACCTTAATATTGCAGATCTATTTCTATCTGCAAAATATTTTCTATAACCAAACTGAGCAAATGATTCTGGGTTTTCACTAATTCCATATTCACCTAGATAAGGTACTAATTGTCCAATTGTTCTTGGAGTACCTAACATTTCTTCCGCACCTTGTTCTCCAGAGTAAACTGTACTTTTGCTTAATAAAGCATTACTTACTTTGTTTTCTTGGAACACTATAAGGTTAGTGTCTTGAGTGTATAATCTTTGAATACTACCGTTTATTGGATCTGCGTCTCTTACTATAGCTTCACCAACAGAGAATACATTTGTTTCATTGTAACCAGTCCTATCATTAAATACACCGGAAAATATCAAACTGTTACTTCTATCTATTAAGTCAACATTTTCATCTACTGTGTATGCTTTAACACCTAAGCTTACTATATCATTATTAAAACCACCTTTTATCCTAGCTTCTTCTACATACCATGGATAACCAACGGCAGCATCGTTGTTTGATACAGTACCACCAGTTCCAAATGGAAAAGCTGGGTAAGTAACGCTTACTCCGCTAGAGTTTAAATAGGTAGGATCCCAAGGTAATCCAGGCCAGTTGTTAGCACCAGTACCAGAACCTGCTGTTCTTTCAACCTTCTTTAACCAAAAAGAGTTATAATAATCAACTTCTAATTCGTATGCCATATTATAATAGTTACTTGTTTATTTATGTTGTTACTTAAACAAAGTTTACTGTAAAAGGTATTGTGTTAGTTATCCCACCGCCATCTCTAACTTGTATATACACGCTTTCTGAAGTGCCTGCGAGAGTAGGATCAGGTTTCATAATTAACTTCGCGACACCAGCACCAATGCCAAAAGCAAGACCACTTATTGTTTGTAGATCAAGTGAACCTACGTAAGGTTGTAGTGAAGCGTCAAACAATGAAAAACTTAGTTGCTGTCTTTCTAATGTACCTAGTATATTTGATCCATTTAATGCTTTAAATTGATCATTAGGAGCAACAACGCCCGTACTTGCTGTAACAGTAAGTACAGCTGGACCACCTCCCCAAGGAAGCAAATCAAATGAAGGTCCTAAATTACTTAACTGACAATTTGTAGGGTTGAACGATGTACCTGACCAAAATCCTAATTGCATTGTCCCAATTAATCTTATTCCATCTAGGGCAAAAGTAGATGATGGTACTTGGTAGTTAATGAAGAAAGTATAATTCTCTCTAGTGTTACCATCGTTACCATACATGAAATAATCATTGGTTTCTATATTAAAAAAGTTATCTCCCACATTGTGAACAAGTGTAAACTCACCAGTTCTAGAATTACCTATTCCATCTACGACAGAGCTTAACGAAAAGAAATTGTTACCACCAGTTATATTAGTTCCAGCAAAGTTTTGAATAAAAATATTAGTACCAAATACATTGGTGGCTAAGTTATTTCCTTCATTTAAATTAAAGTCTACTTGTGCACCTAGCGAATCTGCAAAGCCATAAGGACTATAAAGATCTGAACTACCTATTTTAGTGTTTAACTGAGATATTAAACCACTGGTAGAACTTTCCCAGTATATATCTAGTTTAGATTCTATAGGTTCAGTTTCATACACACTAAGTATAGGAGACATATAACCAGGGAATTCAGTTTTAGTTATATTAAGTCTAGCTTCAGCATCACTTTGCCCAGCCAATACAGTTAGATCTACAGAGTATGGGTAAGCTAAACTTTCAAAACCTTTTATACCTTTACCATCGTCATTAGCAATAGATAAACTAGATCCTCCAACACCATTTAAAGTACCAATTGAACCAGGAGTTCCTCCAGTAGAAACTGAATCAATGTTCAGCATTACTCCACTTCCTTTTTCTCCTATATTACTAGCAGTTACGGGTAGTGTAGAGCCAGCAACTGGTTTTGTATTAACGTTTTTACTTCCAGCTACATAATCAGTACCGTTATTAGCCATCGTGCTAATATTATAATTTAATTTACCCGCGTTTTGACTAGGTCCTGCTACCCCACCAGAATCTTTAACAGTGCTTAAGTAATCACTTATTTCAATTTTAGCTATATATGGGTTGTTTTCATAACTGTAAAAAACAGGGGCTGTGTTATAAGGAGAAGCAGCTGACGGATCCCATAAACCTAATTCAACTCCAGTACCAATAGTAGTAACATTATCTGTTGCTATACCTGGGTAAGATTGTTTAGTAGTATTTAAAGTACCTGCTAGAGTAAAAGTAGCTTTAGCAGCGGGTCCTGGTTTGTAAACGTCAAGTACATCTCCAATCCTATAACCAGTTCCTGGATTAACTATAACAACGTCAGTTACACTGCCAGCGGCGTCTATAGTTGCGTCAACTCTCATGCCACTACCACTACCACCACCAGCGAGTCTACTCTTAGCAACACCAGGAGCTGGAGTATATCCAGTAGGTGTATAGTCTAAAGGAGTGGCAGTAAACGCTGTAAAGTTTACAACTCTTGGAGATAAACTAACACTTGCGTTTGTTATTTGACTACCAGAATCTAAATCTCTTTTTCTATCTCTAGCTTTCAATAAAGCTTCATGATCAGGATCATATGGGTCTGCAGTAAAGCTTTCTCCTTCTTTGTTTACAAACTCATAATAACTAGGATCGTCTTTTGGTGACGGTCTACCACTTCTAAAAGTAGTTTGATTTGGTCCTACTAACGATAAATCTCTAGGTATTTTGTTTATGTTATCAGCAAATAAAGCTGTATGTGCTATAGGTTCGTCTGGACTACCTATTGTAGGTCGTGCAGATTCACCATCAACATAACCACTTAAAGTCCCAGGTAAGTAAACATTATAATAATCTTGTTCTGTCTGTTTAACTACAACCTTGTAACTATACCATCCAAGTGGATTAGTATTTTTATCATATAAACCAGGTTCACCAGTAATAGATGATCTAACTGAAGATATACCACTGTAAAAAGTTAATTTAAGAGCATCTCCTGGCCAAGTATCTGTATTAGAAATTAAACTACCATCTGTAGAAAATGGAGAAGATTTAAACTCATGAAACAAAGTGGAACCTGCGGAATTAGGATGTGAATCATATTCTGATAGTACAACAGTAGATTGTCTACCATACCTGTCTGACAGTACCACACCAACTTGATAAGTTCTTTTTTGCTTTAATGTGTGATTTTGGTATTCTTTCCTCGCCATAAATGGATTACCATCAGGTTGTGGCACTAAAGGATCTTCTGCATTTTTAACTCCAGAACCAGCTGAGTAATCTAAGTGAGCAGGCGCTATAGGTTTGTCTACGTAATTAGCATATATAACTCTATTATCAGCAACCTCTTGACATAAAGCCCTAACGGGTATTTGATCGTAAACTCTTAAAATATCTTTACTTGGTAATGTTTTCCAAGGTCTACTTGATTGATAATCGTATTGATATAAGTTTTGATCCTGAATACTGAACTCACTAGCTTCTATTGTGTCAACTATCTTAATGACGTTTTCATCAGATTGTTTGTACAGTATTTCTACTTTAGATATCTTTAAAGCATTTTGCACTCTATCCCAACCATCATCCACACTAACACCAGCTATTGGGTCAATAGGAGATGGTATCATCAATTTAATATTACTAACTTTATTTTGAACGAAATTTACTTCAGTTCCTTTATATGTAGCTTTTTCATCTTCTACATTTTGACCATTTAACTCCCTTAAAAAATATCCGTCTTGTTCAGGTATAAAACACTCTTGAGTAAAAGGTGCCATTAAAGAGTATTCACCGTCATCAAATTCAAACCTATAACTAAACCTAACAAATCTCTTTTTTAAATAATCAGGATCACCTTTCCAATTAGCATCGTATAAAGGATTAGGGTCAGTTCCTGGATCATTACCTGTTGGTAAATCTGGACTAGTTACATCTTCCATTGTAGAATGATTTTCTACACGTAGCGTGACAGTTGCGTTTCCATCGCTAGTAAATTGCGCTATTAAAACTTGATCTCCATCTTTATAACCAACGCCAGGAGTAACCATTGTTATATTTGTCACTTCAAACGGAGCAACAGCATTAGCCGTGATATTAAAAGTTAAACCTGTACCAGTTGTTCCACCTATGTTGCTAGTTGTAACACCAGTAGCTGTAGTGTAATTAGTACCAGCTATAGATAATGCTGTAGTAGTTATTTCAGCCTTCCATAATTTAATAGAGCTATGTGGGTATATTTTAGCAACTGATATCGTGTCTTCTGTAGTGTAGTAAGAAGGATTACTTAAAGCTCTAGTTAAGTTTATTTTTCTAGGTTGATTCCTATTGTCTGTCCAAAATAATAAGTCATTTATGACATTAACACCATATATTTCATGTGTCTTTGAAAAGTTAAGGAATCTACCATTTACTACTATTGTAGAGCTAGCTGGATTTGTTCTAAGATTATAAACACCTATTGAACATGTAACAGTTGATGGCGCAAAGTTAGAAAGTCTATCAGATGAAGTGTCTACATAGTTAGTCATGAACACAATAATTCTATCATTATCTATATCCATGTACTTGCCAATGATATCTATATTACAATCTGTTGTGTAACCAAAATCTGTCAACGATACATTACCTAGGACTGTTTCTAAGGCACCAACGTCATCTCCTTCTGATTTACTAATAGAAACATTCATCGCATCTCTATACTCTCCAGAAGGAACTAATCTTGCATCAAGATCTTTGTTCATTCTAGACTTTAGGAAATTATTTCTTACTTCAGCCATTCAATTAATGTTTAATCCATTTAGATTTACCTCTCATTATTTGAGTAAATTCTTCTAACTTAATATTTGACAATCTTATTTTAGCATTTCTTAAAGCAGCTCTTCTATCAATTTTATATCTCCTAACAACATATTCAGGTATATTAATTCTGCCAGCTAATATAGAATAAGCTATATGCATATAAATAGCTTCTTCAGCCATCTTAGGTATACGCATATCGTAGTCTACAGATAAACCATCAGAAACATATTCTAACAATATCAACCTACCTTTTAAATTACTACTAAAAGAAAATTTACCTTCTCTATCATTTATAGTAAACCAACCGTTTTTCTGTGAAGTTTCAGGGTCTAATCCATATCTCTGACCATAAGCAAACTTTTCCCATGTCCAACCTAGTATATTAGCGTTGTAAAAGTCTAAGTCTATATTACCTGATATTAATTTGTCATTAGCGGTATCCCACCTTTGTTCTATAATGGAAGGTCCTTGTTCGTTTTCACCTAAACTGTTTTGAGTCGGTATACCACTACCATCTGCATTTGGTACAGGTATTTCGTAAGGATTACCTGTCAATGTTGTTGGGTATATAATATGTTTAACACCAAAATCATCTATCCAAGACATTTGTACATAGTTAACGTAGTCTTGAGGAATAATAACAGATAAACTATCTGGTATAGTTAACTCTTGAGATTTAATACTCCTTAACGTATCGTAGCTAAACTCCTGCAATCCACGTTTAGCATGAAACATTACATCAGTTCTTTTAACATGTGGTATTAATTTTCCAGCTCCAACGTATGCTACTAAAAAGTTATTAATAACATCAGCCATAGAAATATATTCATACCCACCATAGTTAGCTTCCATAGCTAGTGTAGTAAGTTGAATCTTAACTTTATCACCAGCACCTAAAGCAACTACTGAAATAGTGTTATTATTTACCCCAACAGAGTATTGAGCTGCACCAATAGGAGCAGGTGGAATAACTTCTGTATATTGAACGTAACCAGCACCAGTGTCTACGTACACTTCAACATTTTTATTAGTGGTTGAAGTAGTACCTACCAGTATAGTATCACCTGTCCACACAAAGGTTGTTTGAGCAGCTGTAGCTGTAATTATCTGTTGACCAGCGTAGTATTGTTGATTAGTTTCTGTTAGTAGTCCCATGTTTTATTTAGCTTTTTTCTAATACTTCATCTTGTTGTACCATGTTCGCAGCAGTTTGTACAATTTGTGGATCTCTTATAACAACACCACTATACATTAGTATTTGTAGTATTAGATTAGTTTGTTCTGTTGGGTGGAGTTCAAATTGAGTAGAGCCGTAAGTAGATCCAGAATTTAAATCTGCAGCTGTCAAAGTGACTATTTGATTGGTAAGACCACCAAAAGTAACTCTATCAAATTCAACTTGATCACCTACAGAAAAACCAGTACCTACATCAGTTACAGTAAGTATTGTTGTTACACCACCAACTACAGTCATACTCATTTTTAAACCAGTACCAGAACCACTGGTAGTCACGCCAGTTGAAACACCAGGTTCTAAACCAGTGTAAGAAGTATTTGTTGCACCTGAGAATTGAGTGGTTATGCTTGTTAGCAAGCTGCTATTTAAATTTAAAGACCCTGCTCCATAAGTAGTACTGTCATAAATATATTGTCCTAAACTACCTACTGAATAACCCCATCTAGGATCAACCGGAGCTTTTATATAATTACATCTAACATTAGACGTTATCGAACTAGGATGTACTACTATTTGACTAGGCGCAGCAGATGGTGCACCTGTAGTTTCTCCAATATAAACTGGGTAAGAAGTTGTTGGCTTTGTTAATGGAGAGTTGTTTAGTAAAGTATACTCTGCTCTATTAACTTTTTGAATACCTATTGAAGGTATAACTGAACTACCGTCTAATTTTATAGATCCTATACGATGAACATCTGTTGGTAGTGTAAAATGAGGATTAACATAAGTACATAAATTACTTGTGTTAAATATATCTATTTTTTCCTCTAAATTTGCTACACGATTAGCATATTCGCTATCGTTTTGTGGTATACGTAGTTGTTGATTTAACTCCTCAAAATACGCTTCAAATATTTCTCTTTGTACTTGCGTGCCTAGAGTGTTAAATTCGTCTGGTGTTATATATCCTCTCTGCTCTTTATTTAAGATATATAGCACTGTTTTATAAACTGTATTTACGTTTACCATATTAATATTTTTAAAAAAAAAGGATGGCGGTTAAGCCACCCTTTTAATAATCACTTGTTATTTGAGTTTTTTCTCTATCGACTTATAAACTTCTAAACCTTCATCTGTTTTAAACCAAGCAGCCATAGCTGAATATGGGTTTTCCTCAAATGGAACAGTCATTAATTTACGACCATTACTTCTCCATTTAAAAGTTCGCTGATCATCTTCTAAAGATATAATATTGTTTTCAACTGCAATAATTGCAAAGTTTCTTAATACAACATTTTCATCATTAGCAAGGTTGAGAAAAAGCTCTGGGTTTCTTTTTGCAAATAAAACACCATCTCTTTTAAGCTCTTTACTAGATAAGTTGTTTACACTAGAACCCATTTCAACTCTTAATATAGCTTCTAACTGATCTACATCCATAGCATGAGCATTGTTCATAGCTTCTAGTTCTACTTCTAGTTTATCAAAGTCATCAACAGCTTCTTTCACTGCGTCAAACTCTTCAAATATAACACCTTTGTGAGGGTGTTTAGATAAAAATTGCTGTAAACTAGGCTTCTCCTTAGGAACCATTAAATGTCCACTTTCAAAAACAATATGCTTCAATGTAGCGCTTCCTTGTTGCTCATCAACAAAAATACTTTTCTGATTAGTGGCATACCTCATCTCTCTCTCATAACCTTTTTCTTCATCAAACCACACTAGTGGATATCTTCTAGTATGTCTAGACGTAATAGTATAGTTTAAAGGTTTTTTATTACCTAACAAATAGTAATTTCTATCTTTATATTCCCAAGTATCTTTTACTTGAGTAGTTTTTTCTTTAGTTTTTTCCATGATATAATATAATATAATAATTGTTAAAAAGACCCCGCCGAAACGGGATCATTGTATTTTGTTATTGTGTGTTTGAAAATTTTATTTAGGCAATTTCCCACCTCCAGCAGAGTAAGAAATTTCTGTAACGGAAACACCAGCTTCAGTTACAAAATCAATAGTAGATCCCGGTTGTTGAGCGGCTTTAACCATTGCTTTATCAAGAGCTGTTAGCACCTTGTTGTATTTTACTAAGTCGCCAGTTGTACCTGATAACTTCAATGTATACGCAGGAACACTTAGTCCAGCATTGTTTTGCATAACACCAACGGTTAATTCAGTGTAACCCGAAGGTCCACCTGGTCCTGGAACAACACCATAAAAATCTCCACTAGCTGGAGTTACTAAGTTACTTTGGGCGTAGTCCATCATAGCCTCTGTTATTGTAAAGGTTATAGGGCCAGTCCATTGTGCACCACTGTCTTGAACTATGGATATTACATCTCCAACCGCATAACCTGATCCACCGTCAGAAATGGTTAGATTAGTAGTATCTCCGTTTGTACCTTGAACTACCACAGAGGTAAGCGTCAGTCCAGTTCCAGAACCTCCTGTTATTGTCAAGCCAACGAGTCCTATCACACTACCGTTTGAAACCCAAGTCCAGCCTGAAAAGTCTATGTCTGCTGTAGCTACAGTTTGTGCTGCAAGCTGTTTGACTCCGACCAAATCTTTTACATTAATTATACTTTGCATAATTTTATATTTTAAAGTTTATAATTTACTATTTAGGATTACTAAACGTTTGTAAGTAATTGCCACCCATTATACTTTCAGTGTCAGCAATTGATAATGCAGCCTTGTTTGCTTTGAGTGCTAAAGCTTCAACACTTGCTACTTGAGCATCTGTTACAGCCGTAGCAAATTGTATTGGGAGTGTTCTGTTAGTACTACCTCCACCACCAACATATGTATACTCTACAGTCATAGAGTTTGCAGCACTATTAGTACGAACACGTGATATGTTTGTAACATTCAAATGAAGGCTATCTTCTGCGTTTATTTTAAATTTTAAAAAGCTCATAATTTATATTTTAAAGTTAATAAAGAGAGTGACCTAAGCCACTCTCGTTATATAAATATTAAGCTCCTTGGAATAACACAAAGTTATTAGCAGCTTGAGTTACTAAACATCTTTCAGTTAAGAAGTTCACTCTCATTACATCTAGATCAGAAGTGTAAGCACCTCCAACAGAACCAGTGATCCAAGATTTAAATCTTCTATCTTCTGTTTCTGAAGCTCTGTATCTAACGTGTAAGAATGGACGTCTAATATTAGAACCTAACATTTGATCGTAAACTGTAGAAGTTCCAGCAGGAACTAAAACACCATCAATTGCATTAGACATACCTCTAGTAGTAGCATCGTTTAGATATTTCCAATCAGTTTTGTAGAAGTCATAAGAACCTCTTCTGAAACCAGAAAATCCAAAGTTCAACGCCATTTCAGCTTCGTTGTCAAAAAGACCGTAAGAAGCAGCAGCAGTTGAAGCGTAGTTACCATTCATAGCAGCGATCATATCATCGAAATCAAGAGCAGTAGCTCTAGATAAAAACAACATGTTTTCTTCAATAGCACCTTGCTTATCTAATTGCTTAAGGATTTCATCGAAATCTCCTAATGCACCTGAACCAGGAGCAGCAGCACCAGCAAAACCAGAGTATACATTACCTCTTGCTTCGATAGCAGCAAATAAACCTTCAGTACCCTTAATGTTTTGTGCAGCACCACCTGGAGTGAAATTAGCACCAAAAGCTGTAGCAGCGTTAGTCATAAGTTCACCTTCAACTAATCCCATTTCCATGTAATCTTCAAATCTAAGTCTAGTTTCAGACTCAGCTTTTAGATACCATAAGAAACCAGATGTTCCATCTTCAGTAGCAACTTCGATCCAACCAATTTGAGCAGCATCAGAACCACTTAACTCATAATTATCTTTCATGATAATTGGTGAGTTGTTGTAAGTTGTAACACCAGGCTCAATAGCTCCAGACATTCCGTTACTTCCTTTTGGAAATTCAGAACCGTACACAAATAAGCTGTTACTAGCAGCACCTGTAACGATACCAGCTGGAATAGCAGCAGCAGTTGTTTCGTATAACTCACAAGTTAAAGTATAACCTGTAGCATTGATAGCAGTTACTAAAGCTTTAGCAGTAACTAAACCAGTTGCGTTATCAGAAACTAAAATTGTATTACCAACTCTAACACCTGAAGTAGCAGGGTTACCAGCACCAGGAGTGATAGTAACTGTAACTGTTGCACCAGCACCAGCGGCAACTTGTACAGTATTATAAGCTACGTGTAATCTATTTTGTTCAGACCAAATTACTTGATCAGAAGTCATTGGCATTTCAGCGCCAACCATTCTTAAAAATCCAGATAAAGTTCTATTACCATATCTCTCTACCTCTTGCTCATAAAGCTCAGGTAAGTATTGTTGTGCCCACTGCGAAACAGCTAGGTTATTAAAGTCAAGATAGTTATCTTGAACCGTAACCTGGTTTGGCATAGGTACGATTGATGCGGGAAAACTCCCACTTGTTGCAAAGCTCATAATTTATAGTTTTTGAGTTTATTTATTTTTTGTTTTTATTTTTAACTTCGAGCTGTTTGCACCACTTATTGCTTTTACTTTCATTCCATTTATAAATACTTCACCACTACTTGATTGTCGTAGTTCACCACTTATATTTTTAGACTTAGCAGTCATATCTTTAATTGCATCGGTTTTACCTTGCTCATAAAAGTGACTAGCTATAGTATCCGCATTACGTGCTGCATAGATTGCTTTATGATATCCTTGATAATCCTTTACATTACCTTTATCATCTAAGAACGTCTTAATGAAATCAGATAAATTAGATTGATTAGATGCAACTTCACTCGGATTGTTCACTCCATACCTAAATCTTTTTTCTCCTAAGCTAAACTCAAAACCTTTGAAATCATCTGAGAAATATTTATTGGTATCATTTTGAAACGTTGTGTGACGTTGTTTTATAGCATCTTGCTCTTTGTTATATCTATTGAAAAAGTCCGTTGCTTTTTGTTGCTCTTGAGTTACTCCCGGTCTCAACTTGATCTCGTCATAGTACTTACTCTTTAAGTCTTCCATATAGCCTTTGGCTTTAGCAACTTCTTCTTTTAATGCGAGTTTCTTTTTTCGGATATCTCGCTCCTCATCCATATCTTCATCCCAAGAAAATTTATCATCCATAATGAAATCAATTTCTTCTGAATCTAAATGTGGCTTGGTATGTAGATAGTATTCTTTTAGTATCGTGTCATTGTCCACGTTAGAGTAATCAGCATTTAATCTAACGTAATCAACTAACGTTCCACCTGTTTCTTTCATAAAATCAACCAGTTTTTCTACATTTTCTGGAAGTTCTATTTCAGGATTTTGTTTAATTTCTTCTTTAATTTGTTCTGCTACAGCAGGTTCAAGTTCAGTTTCTTTTTCACCTATATTTATTTCCTCTAATGGAGGTTTTTCTTCTTCTTTAGGTTTTACTACTTCTTCTACCTTTTTTTCTTCTTTAACTTCTTCGGTAGTTTTACTTTCGGTGTTTCCTTCTCCCACCTCTTGGCCATTGCTGGGAAGTTCGCGTACATCCACTTTCGTTGTGCTTGACTCTTGAACGGCATCTTCTTCTTTTTTAGTTAAATCTAGTTTTACTGGTTCCTTTTTGTTTGTTAACTTTTTAGGTCTTCCAGGTTTTTTCTTCATTTTAAATTCACCTTCTTGAGGTACTGTTTCTTTTGTTGACATAATATAATATAATAGTTAATAATTATTCAGGTTGTAACTGAACTTCTCCTTGACCATCCATCATTCCCGGAGGTGGTGGTAATGGTGGTTCAGCTCCACCTAAATTTGGTGTTACGTTTGACTCAAAATCTGTTGGTAATAAACCGTTTTGTCTTTGATCTATTAATTTGCTTTGTTGTGTAGCTTGTATTCTTGTTCTTTCATCTTTACGATCTTCAATGTCTTTTTCTTTTTGAGACATTTGTTTAAGATCCATTGTTTTTAATTGCTGGTCGTAACCAAACTGTTGAGACATAAGTTCTTTTTTGATTTGCCCATCAACTTGCATTTGCTGTATTTGTAAT
>Ga0163179_10001703_pt1 | contig 15382 bp, 19 predicted proteins | sample AtlANTMetagenome_FD_109643 | JGI IMG/M metagenome (GOLD analysis project Ga0163179, IMG submission 109643) | Marine eukaryotic phytoplankton communities from the Atlantic Ocean - Atlantic ANT 2 Metagenome | ecosystem: Environmental > Aquatic > Marine > Oceanic | place: North Atlantic Ocean... | reverse complement strand
TCAGAACCTTGACCTTTAGTGTTTGCAGTAGCAAGGATAGTGAAACCTTTAGCAGGAGTCACCCACTCACCTGTTTTCTTGATTAGGTAACCTTTACCTTCAAGAACAGATTGTAGACACATCAACTTGTTAGAACCCAAGTCAACCTCATCAAGAAGAAGGACAGAACCTTTTCTCATTGCCTTGATAACAGGGCCTTCTCTGTAAACAATGTTTCCATTGACAAGAGTGTGACCACCCATTAAATCATCTTCATCAGTCTCAATAGTAATATTAACTCTGAAAAGTTCTCTCTTCAATTGAGCACAGACTTGTTCAATCATTAACGTTTTACCGTTACCACTCAATCCTGTTACGAAAACAGGGAAGAAAATTTCAGACTTAATTATGTTCTTGACATCAGCAAAGTGACCGAAAGGAACATAGTTAGACATTTTCTCAGGCACAATTTTGACTGAGTCATTTAACAGATTGATATCTGCCATTTGAGTCTGAGCAGCGACAGGTGAATTTGTAGTCACCGCAGCTGGAATCGGAGCAGGTTGAACAGGCGCTGGTGCAATTGGAACCACAGTCTGAGGTTCGTATCCACCATTGTAACCATTTACAACTGCTTCAAGATTGAAGATAGTACCCGTATCAGATACTTCTTTGAACGGATACCTTTTGGTATTGTTCAACCAATATGGTAGATGACCAGTGGTCTCTATCTCTTCCTTGGTAAAGGAAGTTTGGTTTGGGTATTTTGCAATTAACCCTTCTAGGAATTCCTTCCTATCGGGAGTATAATGAAACGACTTTCCGCCCACGGATATCGATTCATTTTTATCATAAGATGCACTCATATAGTCTCCTTTTGTTTATCTTTATTTCTCATCATGGCTAGGCTACCAAAAAAGTAGGGTCACTGTCAACAGCTATTTGCATGGTTGTAACAATTTTCCCATCTTTTTTACCTGTTTTTCGTTCAAATCACCACCATTATTGACCCAAATCCTAAAGGCGAAGCACTCTACACCCTCTTCAGCACACTTAGATACCCTATCGCAGTTATTCGCTACGCATGGGGGGTCACCAACGTCCATGACCGCATCTGCAAAAGCAGAGTGGTTCATACCGTCTAGGTTGATATAGTAAATCGGGTCTACCCTTAATGGGTCTCTAGTCTTCAGCATATTCACTTCTCCATTTTTGTACTAGGAAACTGGAATTAGTTCCAGCACTGTAATACTCACTTACATCGGGATAAGGTTTCTCACCCCATTGTTTTCTTTCCATACAGTTCTCAACGAACATGTAGTTTATAAATTCTTCAAATGTCATTATGCAATCTCCTTTATGAATTCATTAGTTAAAAATCTTGAACCAACTTTACTACTTCTGTTTTTCTTGAAGTTAGAAAGCAGTGTTGACTTCTTAGCACCTATCAAATCATCTGATAGTTCATCATCAACAGTCTTCATACTCGCTGAACAAGTTAAGAAAAGTTTATTGTATCCATGAGTCTTGACAACCAAACCTTCTTTTCTGATTTGTCCCCAAGTCTTCCTGTAGTTGTCATCGTATCCGAACTCGTGTTCAATTGTTTCTCTAAGTCCTGTAACAGCAGTTAGCAAACCGTAGAAGTCTTGTTTTCTATCAAGAGCAAAGTAACCTGTGATAGTCACGCCAGTTTCTTTTGACAACCAATCTAGAAGGTTAGCAGTTTTACTCCAACCTTGAGAATCCCAATGTCCATACCTATTTTTTGGTAAGCAGTATGGGTATGTTTTTCTAGAATAAGGGTCAGTAAGATACTGATGTTTGATAACGTCATAAGATTTGATACCTTCCTGCTCAAGAGCCTCAGTTTGTTCTTTCATATCCTCAGACCTGTTTCTGTAATCGTCTCTCATATGGTTTGACTCATGACTGAAACCGTCTGTGATTACAGTTAGGATTATTTTCTCTAACTGATAAGCACTTCTGAATTCAGGCAATAATTTTCTCATCGCAATCAATGAGTTATCCAATGGAGTACCACCAAGTCTAATGAAGTATGGAGAATCTCCACCGTTAATAAAGTCCCATGCACTGTAGTCGTTTTCAGATAACTTAGAACCAAACCATTCTTCAACAATTTTTTCTGACTTATCCCAAGACCTAGTATCAGAAGTTAGGTAAGAATTGTAAATGATTCCAAATGCTCTGTACATATCTCTGTATGTTTTCTTTGACTTACCGTTAGCGAATAATTCTAGAAGAACGTTCTCACCTCTTCCATAGTAATCCTCAGTAGTTTTGTATTGGTCACTGAAAGCATAGATTCTGTAAGGTATGTTTACCTTTTTACAGAACTCTGAAAGAATCAAAGACTGTTCTAAAAGGTTCTTAACAGAACTGGCAATAGAACCACTCCAATCAAGTAACACAACCACACCGTGGTTTTTACCGTCTGGCAAGAAAGTTACTTTTTTGAAAATATCGTCCATGACTTGATACTTAGCAACAGCATTCATATCAAGTTTTCCTGTTTTACCTTGAAACGCCTTGACACTTCTTTGAGCATTCTGTTTCATTTCAAATTCTTTTGCCATGTGAGCGATAAGACTTTTGTTTTTGTCAACAATCTTCTTAGCAGTAAAGTCTGCCATGTTGAGTAACTCACTCACCTTAACTCTATTTGAACTTTGATACCATTCCTCAAACTTCTCAGCAAGTTCCTCAGAAGAGACTACCATTCTATCTGCGTGACCACCTTTACCAAACATTTTACCGTCTGAAAAATTGTGGGTCTGTCTGATAATTGGAGAGTCTTCTAAAAACTCACCTTCATTGTTATGAGCATTGTATTCTGTGATTGATTCTCTCGCACCGTCTTCATCATCAGAAAAAGATTCTTGAGTCACGTTTGATTGTGTACCACCTTCTTTTTTAGCAGAGATATCACCTTGACCGCCTTCTTCTTCTTCACCCTCTTCACCTTCACCGTCTTCATCAGACTCAGGCGCATCGGGAAGACTGTCTTCACCTTCTTCACTTGAAGAACCAAGTGACTCTTCACCTTCTTCTTCGTCACCGTCTTCGTCACCACCCATTGAAGAACCTTGACTATCTTGTTCTTGTTCTTCACCGTCTTCATCTTCAAAGTCGGGGATATCTAAATCTTGTGGAAGAGTAGAGACCGCTTGGTCTTCTTGATTTCTTGTTTCGTTTTCTTTTGACCACTCGTAAATAGCAGTAGCACAAACAACAACATCGTCCCATGTCTTACATGCTTCTGCCATATCAACAAACACCATTTCTTCTTCGGTGAATTCGCAACCAGCAGTAGTACCTACTTTAGTAAGAAGATTGATTCTATCAATCAATGAAAGTTTGTTAACGTCTTTACCTTTGATTCCAAAGAAGTCTCTAGCAATCAACTCTTTGTATGCCTTGAAGAATTGTGGTCTCAAGCCAGGATATTTGTTCTTGATTGCTTTCTCAATCCTAACGTCCTCAATAACGTTAAGATATCCTTTTAATGTTCTGTTGTTTTCTAATGCACTGTGAAGACCTTCATATGGAGTATTCAATGCATGTCCAACTTCATGACCCATAAAGAGGTCATACAAAGCAGGACTAATATCGTCCTTGAATATAGGACAAGCAAGAACCCTGTTCTTCACGTCAAAGTATGCAGTAGGTATCCTTTTGTGAACTACGGTAAGGTTTTCACCCGCCATTAGTCTCGCAAGGTTGTCTTTTTGATTTGTTAGTTTCTCATTCATAAGGCTAGGCTACCAAAAAAGTGCTGTCACTGTCAACAGCTCATTTTCATTACTCGGATTCTTCTTCACATTTTAGTGCGTATTCAACCGCTTCTTTCTCTGAAAGTCCCTTGGCCAGTCCTTCTTCGTACTTGGCTTCAAGGAAAACTTCCCTATATTCGCAACTCATTGATTTAACTCCTTTTCTCAGTTACAAGACTAGGCTATCAAATTATTGCTGTCACTGTCAACAGCTCATTTAGGGACTATCGGTGGGGAAATTCGGTACGAATATCCTTATAATCTGTGGTAAACCACATAGGAATGGTGTATCTGTCATTTCGATACACTTTTGAGACAGAATGGAAGAAATCCATTCCTTGGAATAAGACTAGGTCAAAGGCGCATGGGGAATATTCAAACCCCATAGGAAGTTCCTCACAGGGTTCAAACCTTAATTTACCACCTTTATAGTTTTTCATGGTAGCAGCCTCGTGACTATACGGGGCATTGTCAGCGCTCCAACTGTGGTTTAGATATACTACACCCGCCCATTCAGACTTGGGGTGAACTTTAGTTATGTTACCGTCTTCATCTACAGTATCATACACGTCATTATGTACAGGTATTTCAGCCCCTATAGGAAGTCTCATAATTTCTATTTGTTCGGGAAATACTAAGGAACCTGTTTTAGAGATTTCAGATATAGCAATGAATTCCAATTTTCGCATAAGGTCACGAATCCATTGAGTACGTATATTTTCAATGGGTATTTTTCTACCTTTATATAATGGTGATGTGTCGTCTGCTAGAAGGTTACTATGCGTTTTGTGAAACTGTATCAGTTCCTTCGCTTCGTTTACCGTTATCACTTCGGGAATCTGAATCAGATTGAAGTCTTTGGATTTCTTCTGCGATTGCTCTTCGTTGTTCATAATCTAATCTCTTTGCTCTTTCTTTAGGTCTTGCTTTAAGAGCACGTTCTATTTTCAATTGTGATGCTCGTTGTAAAAATATGATACCATTCAAATGGTCAATTTCATGTTGTACACATCTTGCACCGATACCTTCTAATTTAAGTGAACGTTTCTCACCTTCAACTGTTTGGTAATCAAAGACAATTGACTTTGGTCGCTTTAGCATAATATATATGTCGGGAAAAGATAGACACCCTTCCTTCATCATTTCTGTCTCTTGAGATATCTGAGTTATAACAGGATTAAAGAATCCTACTATTCCTTCGTCTTGGGTTCTCATGACAAACATACTAACGTCAACACCAACTTGATTAGCACTCAATCCAAGACCACCATGCAACTCCATTGCATCTTTCATACCGTCAACAAGTTCTTGTGCGTCACATTGTGGTTCATCGAAATTGAACATTTCGGTGGGGTTGCGTAAAACCTTTGATGCTTCTTCAACTAATTCATACATAATATATTATTTCTTAACTAATCCGTTATATTTTACCGCTAAGTTATAAAACTGTCCTAGTTTCTTTTTCCCAGCGTGCCCTGCTTTGTTGGTTCTTACTGACATTTGCATAGTCAATGTAGTATCTTTAGACTTCAAATGAATGAACCAATTTTGTTTTGAACTTCCCGACTTTTCCGCTTTCAAGAATTTCACCACTGGTAGGAATACACCCAACTCATCATCGTCTGTGACTTGTTCATATGTAGAACCTACACCTTTAATTACCTTCGTAGGTACATCGGGAGCGTCTCTTAAGATACCCTCTTTAATGTAATCAAATGACTTACCACCCACTTTACCATTCTTATTGAACAGGTTAATTAATTCATCTCTTATAATCTCTAACATTTTATCATACAATGATTCGTAGAGTTTGCTGTTCTTTTTATCTAAATCTTTTAATAACCCTTCTGTTATTCTTCTTTCCTTACTATCGTATGTATCAGCAGAAGGTATTCCTTCTATTTGTGAATAGACTTCTTTGTGTAGTCTTTTAGATAACTTCTTAACATCTTTACCCGATTTAAAAAATTGGAATATAGGGTTTACGTAAGTATTTAACTTAGGTTCAGAAGTTTTCTTTCCACCCGCTTTTAATGATACTCCTAGAATGTTAGGTTCTTTACCGTCAAACTGAATAAAGATATCGCCTGGGTGTCCACTAGGGACTCCTTTTGGTTTTGCACGATATCCCCAATATACTTGTTTAATCTTTTGACTCTTTTCTTCGTCCATAATGTACTTGTGAATACCTATTGCATTCTCAACTTTTTCTTGGAACTTAGAAGAGTCTTCCGCAAGTCCTATAAACTCAACAGCAGCTTTCTTATCTGAACTTGCAACACATTTCAGTTTGTCAACATCTTGTTTCAGAATAAAATCATAGAAGTCTGATACGCTTTTAGGTTTGTATTTTTTCTCATGTGCTATAGCAGGAAACAGTTCAGTGATACTTGAGTTCAAGGTTGTTTCACTCATTCCGCCCGACTTAGGTTTAAATAAGAAAATACATCTTCCACCTTCCATACCTGTAACTTCTACGGGGTCGAAACTAGACATAGAACTACCAATAACTTTGTGTTCTATTCCAGCGTCTTTAAGATTTTTTACTAGTTCGTCTCTATCTTTATCTCGGTCTGGCGTTTTGATAACAAAAACTGTTGTTCTACTTGATGACTTTTTATGTTTTTCTGCGTCAAACTCACCAACCACTTCTGCTGGGAAGTCTGTTATTTTTACTTCCTCAATTAAAGGTTCAATTGATTTAGTGTTATTTCTGAATTGTGAAAAAGTTTTCATGCTATCTATTTATCTTTTTAAGAAGTCGGTTTGCCTTTGCACCATGTCTTCCACCCAACTGTTGTTTCTTTACTGCTGTATCATAAGGGGGTGTTCTACCTTTCCTATAATACTGGTCTTCTGTTATATCAATAACCCTACTATCCCATTTATTAAACCAATGGTATTCACCTTGGTTATCTTTCCCTCTCCACATTTCCAGTTCGGGAAATACTTTTTTTAAAACAGCAGAAGCGTAATAACAATAACCCGCCATCGGATTATCATCTTGATTTTTCTTCAACCAATAACCTGTGAGTAATGATTCGTCAAGATTGTTTTTAATCTCTTCGATTACTATCTCTAGGTTTTCCTCAGTCAACAACACGAGAGAAGTTCTTATACTTTTCAAATCTCAATACATTATTGAATTTGTCATGTAAGGCGTCTCCCTTATGGCTAATAATAAATGCATTGGTCTTTTCCGTCAAGGTGTTTAAAAGTTTTAAGAAGTCATCTGTTCCAGCAGTATCAAGACTGCTGTCAAAGACTTCGTCAAGAATTAGTAAGTTAGTGTTAACACTGTTCTTCATTCTTGCGATTGCTCTCCATGTAAACAATAAAGATAAATCAATCCTCATTTTTTCACCCTGTGAAAAGTTATCATATTTAAACACGTCTCTAAATCTAGACTTAATTGTTTCTTCAAAAGATTCGTCAATTTCAAAACCAACATAAAACTCTAACTGTGCAAGATACTTATTAATAAGTTTGTTCATAATTGGAACGTACTGTTTAATAATCTTTTGTTTTACACCTTGGTCTCGTAAAAGCGTACTTGCAATATCATAGTAGTGTGAAGTCTCGGATTGACTCTCTTTCTTTTGTAAGAGTGCGTCAAGATTATCCTCAGAGGTCAATATCTTTTCTTCCGCATCAGAACCAGCAGTTGCTTCCGACTTCAAGTCTTCAATCTCCTTTTGGAGTTTGGTAATATACTTTTGGTTAGAAACAACTTCGGTCTGTAGTATTGCAATAGAACGTTGAATCTCTTCTATTCGTTCTTGGACGGTTCTGATTTCTTCCAATCTATTGGAGCAATCTCCAACTTTTGTTTCGATTTTTGTAAGTGCAGTAGCCAACTCCTTCGTCTTGAGTTCCTTTTCCGCAAGGTGTTTCTTCTTGTGGTCTTCATCTATACCCTGCTCGCATGTTGGACACTCATCATTCTCAGTGTAGAATTTGATTTCTCTAACTGTTTTCTTGCGAGCCGCTTCGAGTTGTCGTTCCAAGTCCAGCAGTTCTGTGAGTGTAGTTTCTTTAGAATCTTTATCCGTGATACGGGCGGTTTCCGCCACCACATTTTGCGTCTTTTCATCTATGTTCCCCATGAGTTTGTTGATGTTAGATTGAGTTTCCTCAACCGTAGATTCATACTTTGAGATTTTAGAATCTCTGTTCTCACGTAATACATTAACCTGTTCATTCAATCCATGAATCCGTTCTTCCATAATCTTGATTTCATGACCAGTTTCCTTTATGTCGTTTTGGTGCCCGACTATCTTCTTTCTTAATATCTCTTGCATAGTAGAAAAGATACTAATGTCTAATAAGTCTTCAACTAAGTTTCTTCTGTCTTTAGTTTTCAACTGCATAAACGGAACGAAGTTAGCGGAACCCAAAATGGCAACTTGTGTAAATGAGCGAAAACTCATTTTTAGAATTTGTTTTTCTAGATGTTCTTGGTAGTCTCTTACGTTTGCGTCTTGATTAATCAAAACGTCATCAAGATACAGTTCAAACTTATTTGGTTTTACTGCTCTGATTACTTTGTATTGTTTGGTTCCGATAGCAAACTCAATTTCAACTTCAAGTTCTCTACCGTTAATAGAATTAATAAGTAAGTCTTTTTTTAGATTCCTAAATCCACGTCCATATAATCCAAAACATAAAGCGTCAAGAAGTGTAGACTTACCACTTCCATTCTCTCCTAGGACAAGTGTTGTTTGGTGACTGTCTAGTTGTATTTCGGTAAATGTATTTCCACTTGATAATAGATTTTTATATCTTACTTTCTTAAAATTTATCATAAAAAGTTATGTTCTTCCATTGCTTCATGATACAGCGACTTCATGATTTTGTCTAGTTCCTTTTTCTTGCCTTGTATTTCTAGACCGTCAACGTATTTTGATAGTATCGTTAAAGTGTCTTCAATGTTTTCTATTTCATCATCATCAAAGAAGTCCATGTGTTTGTTATCGTCCACTATGGATACATGTAAAGGATTTTGTTTATAAAGTTTGTCTAGGTATGTGTCAAACCAATAGGGATTTTCCTTTTCTATTACAATAACCTTTACAAACTTACCACTATATTGTGAGTAGTCTCCATTAGCGATTGTTTCAAAAGATTCTTCTGTATCATTATAGAATGCTTTCTCAAACATTTTAATTGGATTATGTACAGGTAACATTTCTCTCGTATCAGTATCAAAGATATGAAAATACTTTTCGTCTCCATAATCTGACCAAGTGAATTGCATTTGAGAACCTACGTAACGTATATTCTCTATATCTGTTTTGTGGTGAAAATGACCACTATAAACTTTTTCAAATCGTTTAAGATAACTTGCACTCAATCCATGCGAACAAACCATAGCAGGATTCATCATGGCACCTTCTATTTCAAAGTGGCCCATACAGATTGGTGCTGGTGCGGATTGAAAGAACTCTATATTGTCTGCGTAGTTTTCATTATTAATCCATGGAACAAGTGCAATATCTAAACCGTCATATTCTTTAACTACAGGTTCTTCATGTACAGTGATATTAGGTTGACCATATAATAATAAGGCAGGTGAGTTTACTTCGTTAGTGTTCTTATAATAGGTATCATGGTTACCTATAATCAAGTCCATTGTAATACCTCTTTCTATCATAGGTTTTACAAAGTGCTCAATGTTTCTTTGCATGGACGCAAAGTTTATGAATTTTCTTCTATCAAAGTAATCGCCCATATGAATGATATGTTTGATATCGTGTTGGTCTAGATATGGGAAGAATACTTCTTTATAGAAACGTCCTTGATAATCAGACATTTCAACCATATCATTTCTGACACCGCAATGAGTGTCATTCAGAATAGCTATTTTCATTAAGTGTTTTCTTTACTCAAGTCTTGGTCAAGGTTTGCCTTTGACTTTCCTTTCGTTGTTTTCTTTTTACTTTTGCGTGGTTCGTATTCTACACGATTCATATGTTCTTGCATCCATTCTACATTTGTATTTGAAAATGTTGGGTCATGTGAACCGTCTATAGTTGTGTAGGCGTCCATAGTGACACCCGCTTCTTCTATTTGTTTTTGTTTGATGAAAACTTGTTTCTTTTCTTTCTGTATTCTTCTTAAGAAAGCATAGTAACAAATCTGAGTAACATATGCGAATGCATTGTTAGACTTCTCTACGTTGAAATTGTTAATGTATTGTAAACAGTTTTCAATTGCGTCACATATCATTTCGTCACGATAGGTGTAATTGATAAAGTTAGGACGGGTGGATAATCTTGTTGCAATCTTATAGATACACTCACCAATGTACTCTGTCATTCGTGGTTTCTCTTCCCCGTTCTTTTCTGCAAGGACAACACTGGCATTATATTCTGCAACGGCAGCCGTGAACTCCTTGTTGTTTACATAATGTTCTGATGTTTTGGTTTGTCTTTTAGTAGTCATGTATCTATTATATGTTAATACTCACTAATATGTAAGAGGGTTTCTAGAATTATTTAGGCGAATAAAATGTCTATAATATAGAAGCCTAAAAGCATAAGTCCAAAGACTGATACTTGAATGACTGAGGCCCAAAAGACTTGCCTCATTGGGTGAATTTCTGGCAATTTTTCTATCCAAGATTCGCTTGGGGATAGATTAGCGTACTGTAATAGTTTTTTTTCTTTCATGTTAATTTAAGCTTTTCGGGCGTTTTCCACTAGACATTTTGACTTTCGTCTGATATCCTAGCTATGCGCCCGAGCAGCTTATATAATATAATTTAACTTGGTTCTATTTTAGAATCCACCGATAGTGAAGTCGTTCATAGCAAGGTACATTATAATAAAGGGTATTGCAATAGGAAGAGACATGTATGTGAACATTTGCACTGCATCGCAGAAAACACAAACTGATTTGTTTTCTCTTAGTCTGTCAATTTTTCCCACCATGCTCTTCGCAATCATTGTTGCTGTCGTCATGGTTTCTCCGAAGGTTAATATCATTTAGGTTTATATTCTGATATAACAATCCGTTATATCATCACGATTTATTTATAACAGAAAATTTCCTGTCACTTTAAGTAACAGTATTAATTCCTAACACATAATTTTCGGCTGCATCTTCTGCCCACGCTTCAGACTTACCATGAAAAACTACGTCATGTTTCCAAACTTTGTTCTCATAATATCTACAACCGTAACCACCGTTAGGTAAAAGATAGACTTCTGCTTTTCTATCCTCATGCATATAGTCATGTATTTTATGGTCGAACTGTTTCATTCCTTTCTCTGCTTCTTGTAACATGTTTAAGTACCAAATTGCCATTCTAATGTATGACCTTCTTACCCCCACTTAAGAGGTGTTGTTCGTATACCTCTTCTAGGTCGAAGCTTTCGTCTTCTAGTATTTCCAGTCTGCGTAGTTCATCGTCTGTTATTGGGCCACCAGTTTCTTCTATAATTCTTTCCATAGTTTGATTAACATATTCCTTTAATCCTTTTGTATATTCAGAATTAGACTTAACTGGTATAGTTCCGTTCTCAACCATTTCTAACCACCTAGCAGACGCACTGTCATAGTAACTAACGAATTGCTCGTTTAGATTGTTTCTATGTACAATGTGATTGAATGGAATAAACAATGTTGGGTCGGCACTTAAAGGTGCGTAAGGTATAAAAGTAGATAAAGTATCCCCTGTCGCTTGAAGCGATAGTTGACATATCATTGGAAGAGTAATCTGTAAACCATCTTTGGTCTCTCTAACCATTCCAACTATATCTAAACCAGTTCTCAGTTTTATTACTTCGTACCGATTCGGAGCCAGTGTAACGTTGTTATCCATATCATTAATATTTAGGGTGTTCATAATTTAAATTGCTTAATATTGTAAGGAAAATTTTCCTCGTTGTAGATATTTATACGGTCTTTTAGGTGACGTAAAGTGTAGTTGTCACCCCACAAGTCATCGGCAATATCAAATAACCTTAGACTATCTTTACCATTTCCTTTTCTTAATCCCCTACCAATAGACTGTAAGTTTCGTATACGAGATTTAGAAGGCGAAGCAAAAACGATATTGTCTATCTTCTTTATATTAACACCAGTGCTAAAGGTGCCGTATGAAGCAAGGATAACTGCGTCATCTTGTTGTTCAACTAACTTTCTTACCTCTTCCCTATCTTTAGTATCTGTACCACCATAAACATAGTGTAGATTTTGTACTCTATCTTTCATCATATGGTGTAATATAAATCCATGTTTTTCTACATACTGGAACAAACAAAGTGTATTCCCCTTTAAAGAGTAGACAAGATTACAGATAAAATCATTTCTTTTTTCACTGCTAACAAGATATTCCATTTCGTCTTGATACTTAACTTTAGACATTTTCTCATGTTCCAAGATAACAACGTCAATGTCGATACTTGCAATTGTACCTTCCTCAATAAGGTCGGAAGTTGATATAACCTTAGTCGCTGGCCCAAAGAGTCCTTCTAACTGTAGCCTGTGGACTTCTGTACCGTCTAATGTACCTGTTGTACCAAACCTAATTGCAGTGTTCCTCATTTTCTCTAAGATACCTTTCAACACGTTTGCTTTAAACAAATGTGCCTCGTCTCCAACCACTACGTCAAAGGATTGAAGAACGTCAATAGGTGCTTTGGATAAAGACTGCCATGTTGTTATAGTGATTGGTGCGTCAAATACTTTTTGTCCACTGTATATTTTACAAATAGGTTCTTCGTATCCATACTCTTCAAAGTCTTTTGACATTTGTTCTACTAGTGAAGTTGTAGGAACTATGATAACAGTTTTCTTGTTGTAGTATCTTGCAAGTAGATATATGATTAACGACTTACCACTAGCAGTAGGGGAAACTAAAAGTTTTCTACCATAGTCTATACTTTTCTTGAATGCTTCTAACTGATAATCTCTAGGTTCAAAAGGTAGGTGTAAATCTTCTATGAATTTTAAGAGTTCATCTTCCGTTATTACATTCTTTTTAACAACGTCCGATTCTACTTCATATGTGTATTTTCTTTCTTCACAAAAATCAGCAATGTATGGGAGTAATCCAATATAAATTTTATGTGTTTTTATACTAAACAGGTATACCTTACCGTCCCAGCGTCTGTTCTTATAGGAAGGCATAAATTTAGCATTAGGAACCTTGAATGAAAAGAAATCATGTAGGTCTTTTGCGATTGAATCGTCACATGAAATCTTCATAAAGACTTCATTGACTTTAGAAATTTTTAAGTCCATTGTGGGCCATTATACCAACCAACGATTGATATTCTAGTTCCTCTTGTCACAGGTGTAACTTGATGATATAGAAATGAAGGGAACAAACATATAGAACCTTTTTGTTGTGCACTGAAAGGTAAAGTTCTAACTGCTTTATCTATATCAATTTTCTTGTCTCCAAACTTGATTCGGTCAAACTGTTGATTAGGTTCCAACCATTGAAACTTACCACCCTCGTAATCATTAGGGTCTGATAGTTGAATAGTCATACTAATCTTTCTATGGTTTGGTTCTTGTAAAGGTATACCATTGTCTTCATGTCTAACCTCACCACCATGGTCTGTATGCCATGTATAAAAGTCACCTGTTGGTTTATTTTCATCAAAATCATATATGGTGTATTGAAAATTCTCTATAAAACCTAGGTTAAAGTTCCAACCGCATTCTTGCATTCCTTGAGTACATGCTTCATTGATTCTATCTACAATGTTCTGTGGCATTCTATATTCAGGCGTAAACCATTTAACCTTAGACTGTCTTATTTCTGAATTCATACCCTCATTAGTATTATCTCCATCGGGGTCTTCAAAAGCATTACCTGTTCTTCCTTGGTCTAAGGGAACAGTTTGTGCGTGTTCATTTATTTGTGCAACTTCATCGAGAGTGAACCAACTCGGAGCAGTCCACATATAACTTTTAAGAATCATTATTGTCCAGCCATAAATTTACGCCAATCGATTGTGTTCTTAATCGTTTGGTGTCTCCAAGTAATGTTTTGCATACACTCTTTAAGGAAGTCGATTACAATCTTTTGATATGCAACCTTACCGTTTAACTTCTGTAAATCGGTGTCAGCATTATACCAAATTTGCATATCATTCTTCATTACCTTGAGACCGTCAAAGGGGTCATCTTCCCAACCCAATTCTTTGAGTTGTTCTTGAGACATTTTTCCGTTATACCATAACCACTTATTTTTAAGCAGAGTATTGTATTGGAATTCTAGGTTCTTGAGCAACAATATATTATTGGTCAAGTATTCTTGATATTTTGCGTGTAGTTTAGGGACTTCTAAAGATGATTTATCTAGTTCGATATCATCTATTTCACAATCCTTAGACCACTCATTTCTAAGTTCTTCTAAGTTCATACTATAATTATACCACGTAAATGGGTTTTTAACTAGTGGTTCCTATCTCATAATACGTAAATCTAAAGTCTACGGTACATGTTACTGCTTCACCACTCTCTCCCGATGCAAGTTCTAGTCCACTCAATGACGTTGGGAATGCGTCATAGAATTTAAAGAACCTATTCGGTATGTTCTTATTTGTATTTAGTACAAGTGTAATCATGCTATATTGGTTCAAGTCTCCACTAGAACTTGAATACGTGTTTGTAGCAGTAGCAGTTGTACCAGTAAGTGTTTTATATTTCTTAGGGTCTTGGATAGGAACTATTGAATCCATCCAATCGTAAATCTCTTTAAAGTTTTCTAAGTCTTCGTCTACCACAAAGGATACGGATAACTTTTCAAACTCGACTTTATCGCCTGGGAAATATGCGTCTATTCCGATACCAGCAGGTATTGCTGTTTCACTAAAAGAAATTCCAGGCACGTTTGCAGTTCTCACGAAGTATTCCACAGTTGGAACTTTGTCTATGAGAAGTCTAAAGTTGTTCTTTTGAAGTATAGATTTATTAATCGTAGTCATATACCTATTTAGGTATTTTTAAACTACCTTAGAACTTTGTTTGCGACTTTGTTGATTCTTCCTGCCTTCATAAGTTTATGAATTGATAAGTCATTTAATAAAAGATATATTCCTACAAATGCCCACGGTAGCATCAACAATATTAGTATATTGTATATGTTTTCCATATTAGTATTTAGACACGAAAGTGTCACATAATTGTCACAATTGAGACACGAAAGTGTCGATAGATTGCACTTTTATGTACATATAAATGTAACATGTACACATAATGAACACATAAAAAAAGGGGAACCCTAAAGTTCCCCTCGTGATAGTTCTCAATCTGCACGAATGATTTGTATCACTCGTATTTAGAACATTAAGCAACCCATTTAACACCACGGTATACACCCGATGTTTGAGTTGACTTAACATTTTTGAGAACACCATGCTTCTGTCCTCTATAGACACCTTCAAAACCTTTACGTTTTGGAGTTTCTAATTCAGACGGATTGTATGAGATACCTCTATATTTGTTAGTCATATCATCTCCTATTCTAATTAATTAAAATAAAAAATGCGTTCCTTCGACTTTCGGTCTCGTTCGGCTGACTGCCTACTTGCTTGCCTTTCTTATATGAAGAAAGAGGTTTTCCTGTCTACTTCCGTCCACCTCTACAT
>Ga0163179_10001701_pt1 | contig 15388 bp, 22 predicted proteins | sample AtlANTMetagenome_FD_109643 | JGI IMG/M metagenome (GOLD analysis project Ga0163179, IMG submission 109643) | Marine eukaryotic phytoplankton communities from the Atlantic Ocean - Atlantic ANT 2 Metagenome | ecosystem: Environmental > Aquatic > Marine > Oceanic | place: North Atlantic Ocean... | reverse complement strand
GCAATGCTAGGGCAAATAGAACACACCTTCAGGGTTCCGGGTTCGCAGACCTCTATAAACTTTTGATCAATAGGAATGACCGAAATTCCTTTCCTAACGTAAACCTCTACAGTTTCTTCAAACCTTACCTCTGGTGCTTCTAAAGAAAATAAAGCTGCGTAACCATCGTCATTAAATGAAACGGGAACAATAGCAGACTTACTTGACCCAGAAGACCCACCACTAACTCCTGAACCAGATGACGAAGAGGTTGAAGAACCACCTCCAATAAAGGCCCCATAAAAGTAAACGTCAGAACTTATGTCGTTTTTAGCCGGGTCTGAGTCGTTTTCCGGTATGGTTCCTATCTTAACAGAAAATATACCACCACTTTCATGTGGGAGGCACCTTGCGGTGAGTAATTCTGATTTTTTTACAAGCTCAACGGAATCAGCATCCACAACTCCGGCATAATCTGTCCACCACTGCAAATGAACTTCTCCAGTCCAGTCTAGTGTAGCCATACGCAACTGTGTGCCACACATATCGGGTTGAGGGTCTTCTACAAAGTTTTTTGGGCATACTATAGTGGGGGAACAAACCCCCACCTGATCGTTTTCATTATGCGTTGGGCCTATCTTGTTAATCCACTGAACAAGAGAACCGTAATAAACAACGCCCCCACTTCCGCTTCTTTTTAAACAAAAAGGAAACGGCTTAAAGTGTTCATAGTATCTGTTTTCCTGAACCGGGTCTGGTTCATGGATTTCAAAATCAGGCCCCTTCCCCCCAAATGGAGCTTGAATAAGTATATCTCCCCCGGGGTTGTTTTCCGCTGGGGCTTCCTCAATCTCTTTATTGGGGTCTTCATCTAAACCACCAACACCGTCCGCTTGCGGGATATTAGAGTCAGGGTTTCTTCCTAAACCCTTGTAACCCTTGGCTTGTTTAATTTTAGAGTCAGGGTTTCTTCCTAAACCCTTGTAACCCTTGGCTTGTTTAATTTTAGAGTCAGGGTTTCTTCCTAAACCCTTGTAACCCTTGGCTTCCGGGATTTTAGAATCCGGGTCACGCCCAAGACCTTCATCTTCGGGGTCATTTTCATCTTCAGCCATGAATACTTATGATGTCGAAATAGACGGGGGAGAAATAGTAGTAAACGTAGCAAGATAGCCCCCTCTGTAGACTTTAACAGATACATCTGCTAAGACGTCACCCCATGCAGTATCAGTAGTCCCCGGGAAAATCCTAAGTGACCCAGCATTAGCAGTAAATATGGGGTGCCCAGTTCCTATATCACAGATAAGACGTATAGTTGGTCTTAAACACGCAGGAAGGCTTACCCGAAAATATGGGCAACTATAGTTAAGAGATTTGCCCTCAAGTTGTTTAGCCTTGGTATCAGCCCCTGTCGGTTTGGTGAGTGCCCAAGTAATTTTAACCGTTGCTTTGCATGGGCCAGAATAGCCAGCAGGGTCAAAAGCATACCGGACTCTCATATCAGTTTGCCCGTCCCTTTTTTCCCAGTCCATTATTTCAAATTCAGACAGAACAGGGGGGAATGAATAGTTCTTGGTGGTAGCCATTCCTGACTCTACAGTGAGCGTCCCCCCACTGTATGTCCCAGCTATTGTTTGCCTCTTAACAATTAAAAACCAGTTATCAGTGAGTTGACGACCTTCATAAAGGATTCCAAATCCAATAGTGGCTGGACCCACAGGAGCATCAATAGAAGCAGTCCAAAATGAATTATCAGTATCAGCGAATAGAGCTTCGACTGCGATTCCCGGTCCTGAAACCGTTTCTCCTTTGTAGTAAAGGGTTTGTGTTGTGTGCAGGGTTCTTTTGGACAACTCATCAAAACTTGCTTCCACCAAGCTTACCTTTTTGACATATGTTCTTCGTTCAAGAATGTATAAAGAATCTAGCTCATTGTTGGTCCTTATTTGCTGTTTATTGGCGAGAACGTATGAACTAGCGGAGAACTTCCCACTTGGGACATCGCTCATAGCGGTCCCCATTGCAGGGGTTTGAGGGGCAAAGTCGTCCCTTTTTATAAAGTAGTCACGTTTTACAGCATCAAATTTAGTCCCACCTATGTCTGCTTGAGTGAACTCAAAATTGTATTTATCTTGTTCATCCCTTTTAGCGGCGTAGATAAACTCATAAATCCCGTCTCGTTGATTAGCTACGGGGCGTATAAGAACCAATTCATGGTCTGGATACTTATACTTTGAGGGGTCAGAATTTAATCTTTTAGGGTGCTTTGACCCATACTCAGGTAGTTTCTTCCTAGAATAATCCTCTACTTCAGAAAGGATTAAATCCCCAATAATGGGCGTGGCGGGTCTTTTGTCCGTCTGCCTTTTGGGAGCAGCAGGTAAAGTTGGTCGTTGGGGGCGAGGCATCGGTCTATTTATTTTTAACCAAAACTGGTTAAACTAGCAAGTTCCCACTCGCTCATCCGTGAACGAATGCAGTTAATGCTTCTGCGTAAACTCGGGCTAACTTACCCCTATTATTGTTTATAATGCGCCATTCATCCAAATTTGAACCAAAAAATGGCTCGCCTAAAACGGCTACACAATGAGTTTTCCTCAAAAAAGTAGACCCTCTTTGACGGGGGACTCTTGGTTTGGCACCCCTTGACTTCATATCTGGGTAAGCCAATTCCATTTTGTCCTTAAACAAATTAGCAAGCTTTTGGCCTCCGACACTTGAGTGCCAGTAAAGCCACTCATGGCCGGAAGCTGATGGGGATGCTGAATTGAAATGGAGTTCAACTGCTACTGAAACTCCGTCCTCTTTCATTTCGCGGGCTACGTTTCTTATGCCCGTTGTGTAAGACCGGGCTTTGTAGTTGTCGTAAATTTTAAAGGGGACTTCCAGAACATGTGAGATACGCCTAGCTATATCCCTGTTAAAATCCCACTCGCTGACAACATACTCTCCGGTAGAATATGCGCCTTCATCTCCCTCCCGGGAGTGCCCAACACAAATACCAATCATGGTTTATTTCAATCGTCTTTAGGTTTACGCACAAGCCTATAAAAAGACACTAACCCAACGGCAATACCGACGAGTAGTGAGCAAACACGTAACCAGTATTCAAACTGTTCTTGAAGACTGGTGACAACACCAAGAAAAGGGGCAACCATCCCTACTACGGAGTCTACAATTTTCGGGTTCATTTGTCCTCCCCTTTAAATATTTTTTTGCGTGTTGGTTGTGCTGGCTGCTTGTGGGCAGAAAAGTATCTACCCGTCTTAGGGTCTTTATAAATTACATTGTTGGACGCTGCTTCACCCGCTACCAACTTGTCCCAAGTCTCATGCTTTCGGCCTTTTAAAAGCATACCAGTTCTAGGGTCTCTACTGGAACCATGTGCATACCACCCCCCTTCTTCCTTCTCTGTTTGTGGGTGCCAAACCCACGCTTCAAAAGATGTTTCACCTGTTTTGGGGTCAGTGTAAACAACCTCTTCATAGTCTTTGCGCCCGGGTCTTGCGGGCTTGGACATCGCCGGAAGGGGAGCTAACCTTCGTAGTTCTTCAGCAGTAACTTCATCATACCCTGCACCTTCTGGGTCAAACCCCTTTAAAGCTTTTTCAACTGCGTCTGTAAACAAACCCGGCATCACTTCCCCCCTATAATCACGGCACGACGATATGAATAGTCACTGTGAAACTTATGATCTTTACGCCCAACAAGCACACCCTCTTTAAATTGATACGACTCTCCTTCAATTAGCGTCACTGTTGGGGGATCGTATAGTGCGCTCGCGTTCGCGCTTGAGTCTTTTGGCAGTTCGTTCCATGAACAACTTGCTAGTGGCAGAACCATCAGATGCGAGCAAATCAAGCCTATCTTCAAGATCGTCGATTCTTCTGTCTCTTTGGAATCTGACATACTCGACATAAGCATTAAGGGCAGCAGTTAAGAGTTTAAAGAAGGAGGTCACTTAGACTTGGCCTTGCCGATATTCAATGCTAACCAACTGACCACACCCGATATTCTCTGCACCCACTTATTATCTGACTCGTTGGGTGTCATCGTGGCAATAAGAGAAGCTACTGCAATTACACTGGCTGCGATCTGCAAAAGCTCTTCTGCGTTATTTGTAATGTATTCAATCATTTTAATGGGGGTTAACTAGGACGTTTTTCCTAGAACTGTTACACGGTGTTTTCCTGCTGTTTCAGAAAAAGTTAAAGTTACTGTGGACGACACTCCGGTGTCTCCATTGTCATTTATGTAAAGTAGCCTCTCCCCCGGTTTGTCTAAGTCTGATGACTCAACCTTTTTCCAAGTCCCACCGATAACGCATGCTTGTTCTTCAATGCACTCTATTAACAATCCGTAAACCCGTGCTGTGGTTGGCAATGTGTTACCTTCTTGGTCTTTACCTGCATTAGTAACCGTGGGGCTACCAGATGTAGTTACCTGACCAGTAGACAGGGTTAGGGTAACAACATCGGAACCCGAACCTGCTACCACTTCAAATGAGTATAAAACATTAGCGGTCCCAAAAGAGGTAGAAGAAAGGTCCACCCCAAGTATGTTGTCCCCAGCAACATTGGTTCTTGATGGTGTGGCTTTACCATTTAAGCCCCACTGTGCCCTTGCTGAACTAATATTCTGAGCCATTTTACCAATTTATTTAATCATCCCGGGGTGTATTTGCTATACACCAAGCATCGTAAGTTTCTTGGGAATCTAATCTAAGTTTTTCTTCTTCTGAAAGAAGGTCTCCATCGTCATCTATAATTAGATAAGAACCACCGCTTTCTTCTGATGCTGGCTGAAAAGAATAAAGGCTAGTAGTAAAAGCATCTGGTGAAACAGGTCTTTCTAAAAGAGCTACCCACAGTTCTTTGCTGCGGTTTTCGGCACCATCCAAAGTGTCAAATTTAAGAAATAAGCTCATTATATGTTATGGTGGTCCATTACGTTTTTCTCCACGTATGAAAGTTGTGCAGAAGTAAGTGCTTCCTGCCAAATAATAACTTCAGAAATGCCCCCGTTCCACTCATAGAGTGTGCTAGTAGATAGTCTTTTTCCAATAGCTAAAAACTTACTACCCACATCTAAATTTTCTGTGCAATTTTGTTGGAGTATAAGACTCCCGTTTACACGTAACTTTTGCTCATTAGAACTTTCTGCTGGGGTGTAAGAAGCTACTACAAGCTCTTTGGATGTGTTGCTTATTTGAGCAACGCCCCCACTGGTGTTATATAAATCTGACCCGTTGAGACGGTAAATCCAATAATTAAGATAAGCATTAAGCTCTGACCCGTCATTCCAATTATCCATGCAAGAAACCAACCCCATAGACCCGGTTCCTGTGTCTTTCTTAACTACAGCTAATACAGTTTGACGATCATTAGAATTATCTAAACGAGAGGCACTGGTAAACCAGTCATCGGTCCCGTCAAAATTTAATGGGTCAGTAACAAAAGAACCACTGGAAATTAACTTTGGTTGCTGCGCCCCTGTCGTGTTGTAAACGTCACGGTCATTACCAGATTGATCTAGCCACTTAACGACATGCACATCTGTAGAAGAAGAAAAACCAGCTAATGTAGCTGTTCCCCCGTGGTCCCCAGAACTGCTAGGGGATGTAGTAAACTCTGTAACATCTGCAATGGGGCTATCCATTGACACCTCCCCACTAGAATCAAAACCAACTTCTACTTCCACATTGTCCGAAGTCCTCCTTACCCACAAGGCGTTTCCGGTATAAGTCCTCCTTAATTTTCGGAGACCAAAACAAGCCCAACAAGAAGGTTGCCCATCCAATGGTGGAGGAATAACATACGGGTTGGTTACTACACCAACCCCTTGCTGTGTTCCTAAGCGCATTTATCTGGATGCGTAATAAGCAATCACTCTCCCACCACCCAAAGTGAACCCGCTGATCTGACCGTAGAGGGTCACGCCTTTCGGAAGAGTAGCGTCACTGTCCCCTGCAAGGGCGTCCGCTGATCCTCCAGTAGCTAGTTCGGGCCAAGTGAGGGCAGAAAAATAAGTGCCGTCATCAAGAGAAGTAATGGCACAAAATTCTCCAGAAACTGCTGCTCCCGTATCTTTACAATACAAAGCTCCAGATTCCCCAAATGATTGCTTTTCAATGTTATTAGTAGCCATGTTACAAAATTTGCTATTGTTTAACGCGATTTCGATGCCTGCTTATCAAGCGTAGATTGCTAGGCTTGTTATTCTGGGGGTTACCATCTTTGTGGTCAACCTCTTTACCATTAACAGCATTCTTACCTAGCTTCTTCTTTAAAAGAGAACGGGCGCGATTTCTCGCGGCCCGGTCTTTTTTGGCGCGACTAGACTTATGGTATTTAACGTAATCGCTATTCACTTAATTTTAAATTAACCCGCTGCGTAAAGCTTCATAGCAAACTTACCGGGAGTGAGGTCCGCAAAATCAGGATTCTTTTCAAGAAGTCCTTTGATCTTTTCCATGTAAGCTCGATCTCTTTTTGAATTAGGATCAAACTTAGACTTAGTTGCAGTCTTGAAAAAAGACTCCATTTTTTCACGATCAGGCAAAACGCGGACAGCTTTGGGTGGTTTAGCTGCGTCTTCAGCCCTGAGTTCAGCAAGTGACTTACTGCCCTCCTCTTTTTCTTCACCAGAGTCATCAAGCATTACCTGCTTAAAACCCATGTCTTGGTCTTCCAAAACATCTGTGGGTGCTACATCGAGACCAAGAACGTCGAAGAATTTCTCTGCCTTTGGTGCCATGAGTTCGGCAGCTTGTTCCTGCCTTACTTCATCAGGAACCAAGTCTTCTACAAGCTTGAGTCCAAAATCAGGATCTCCAAAGTCCTGTTCCCCGGAACCCCCAAACCCAACTTCTTCGTCAGATTCCAATGGGCCGGATTCAGGGAGATCGGGCATGTCACTAGACGGGACAACGCCACGGTCACGGAGTGCTTGATCTTTTTTCTCCTGTATTGCTTCAAGCTTTTCTCTTGCTTCAGCTTCTCTTTTCTCCCGTTTATCAGTTCTACGGGCGGACGCTTCGGCGTCCAGTTGTTCAGAAGTTTTCTTCGCAGGCGCAGGTTGATTGGCGCGAGATGCGCGAGTTGACATCAACTTGTCTTTTGCTTTCTTCTTCTCTTTTCTCTCTTCTGCTTCCATCGCAGCTACTTCAACAGCTTGGGCAAAAGAGGTAGTCCCCATAGCGTTAGCGATAGCTTTTTCTAGAATATTGTCTGCCATTTTAAAAGGTGGTTAAAAGAAATCCCGAACCCCGAAGGGTGATTCAGGGTTCGGGATAACTGTTTGAAGGTAAAAATTAATTTAAGCTTCGCTCGCGTCAGTTTTAGACACGATGTAGTCGATCAAATCATCAAACCTCATCGTCTTAACTTTTTGCGCGGATACATCGTAAATCTGAATCAAATCATCATCAGCGATTCCGCCTTCTACGAGCGACTCAATAGTGGGAGCGTCATCAAGGGTAGGCATAATATGGAGTGGTTTAGCGCGGGGTGGTAGTTTTAAGCCACCACCCCGCACAGTTATTAAACCTAAGCGGCGGGTGTCGCCGAAGTCCGCTTGAAGAGAACAACGTAACCGAAGTCAGTCTTAACTGGCTTGGACGCAGATGCCATGACGCCACGGAAGAATCCGATCAGGGAATCAGGATTCTTGACCTCATCGGGAAGATTCTTCCACTTGAAGTCACCGGAATATGATGCCGGGTCGAACGCGAGTCCCTGAGAACCATTAATAGGCTCGGGGATAGCGCACTCCATAACATCAGGATGCACAACGTAGGCTGCTTCGTAATCAGCAGTCTCGTAAGATGCATTAGTGGTGACAACACCGGAGGAAGCTCCGTAAGGCTGAACCCTGTCAACAACTCCGTTCCCATCGACAGTGAAGCGAGGGGCGAGGTCGTCAATCATGTGGTAGAATCCACGGAAGCTCTTCTCAACACCAAGAGGTGCAATCAGATCGGAGACGGCAGCGTTGTTGTAACGAACATCATCCCGGAACCCAGCTTCGGTCTGCAACTGGTAAGAAGCTTCCGAAGAAAGGACAAGGGCGAACACCGGGCGTCCGTTCTCACGACCGTATGCGTTAGACCCAGCACCAGCACGGACAAGCCTAAAGTAAGCCATGTCAGTGATTTTGTTGGAGATATTCGCAGTCGGGGTGAGGTCAGAACCACCTTTGACGTCGAGATCAGCGGTAGCCGTTCCTTCGATCCGAGCGGACGTCTGGTCAGCAGTTTGAACTGCAGTGCCAGAAGCAAGGCAAGGAATAAGGTTAGCGGCAAGGCGATCATACTCATCACGGTTACGCTCTTCCCATCCATAACGGGTGGAATCAGCCATTGCGTCAACGGCAGCTTTAAGCTGCTCCTGACGGTGGGCGGCGAAACGAAGATCCTCCACGTTAATACGAGGGGACTCAACAACAGCCCGCTTCAGCTCATATTGCTTGAGCTGACGGGAGAACTGAACATAGGACAGACCATCGGCAGGGCCAATAGTAGTGTCCCGCGCACCAGTAAGGATCTGATCGAGGGTAGAAGCAGATTCCACAGGAGGGATAGTCTCCGTGAAAGCTCCGGCAGCAGAATCCCCAACATTAGTCCATTGAAGACCAAGGGTGCTACCGTTAGCAGTAGTAGTTGGGAGAACCCGATCATAAATCAGAGTTCCGACAACGTAACCCATTCCATCAGGAAACGCCGACTTCTTAACGAGGTCGATCCAAGGGGAAGTATGCAGAATGCGCCGATGGACATCTTGTCCAATACGGTAAGCTTCCTGCGTCAACACAGTATCAATATTTGTCGTTCCATTCGTCTGCGAATGGAGCTGACCAGCATTAACAGCCATTTTTAAAAAGGGGTAAAAAATTAAAAGAGAACCATTCCCACACAGGAATGACGAATAATCCCACCGGAGCTGGGCGGGGTGATACAGAGATCACTTGGCTCCCAAGTTTGTAGTAAATAATTTAACCCTAAAACCGTTTGGAAAACCGCCACGGAGAAGGCTGCGGGTAAACTATTACTTCATGGCGCGTAGTATTGCGCTTAATTGAATTGTTGTCAAATAAAATTTGCAAGCCACCCCGACAAACTCTAATTGGTCCGGGGTGGCTTGCAATAGGTAGAATCTTTAGTGTTTTTGCCCAACTAGGGCTAAAGATTCTTATATTTACCCTAGTTGAGAACTAACTGCTGCTAAGAAGTCCGCAGTAGAATCACGGGATTTGCTTGGGCTAGAGGCTGCACCACCTCCCCCAGCTCCGGGTTCGGTATCTTCATACTCAGCCAACTGACCCGTCAGGTTTTCATTTTCCCGTTGGAGACGTAAAACTTCTGCTGCCAAACGTGGCATCAACTTAGCACCAATAGAATTATACGAAGCTTTTACAGGATCTAAGGAACTAGGGTCCGTGGACCCGGCTTCCCCGATAAAAGAATCCATATCAAGCCCTTCGATTTCTTCTAGGAAAGGCATCCGCTCAGAGATCCTTTCCCCCACTGCTTTGGCAGCTTTTTGTCGGTTCCGTAAAGATTCGGCTGTTTCCCTCTTATTATTGGCAGCTTCAATTTCTTCAGCTTCTGCTGCAGCCGCTTCAATATTCTCGTAAATAGCATTACGCCTTTCAAAGATAGGCTTAATCTTTTCAGTTATAGAATAAATTTGGTATCTGTCCTCATCGTCAGCAGAAGAAAGAAGCTCTGAAATAGCCTCTTTTCTAGCACTTACATCTTCAGTCGTTATAGCTTCTATAAGAGCATCGGGGTCAATTTCATTCCTCGCAGCAATCTCATCAGATTGGGCAACCAACTCCGTAAGAGGCTCAGTTACCATTGTTTGGAAAGCAGAACTCTTTTCAACATCTGACATGAGTGCCATATGCTCGTAGTCCTTTACCTTCTCCCGAAGAGCATCCACATCCGGGTTTTCTATAGTAGCTTCTAATTCTGTTAGCTTAGACTTGGTTTCACTTAGCTCAGAACGAACGCTGGAAAGTTCAGACCTAGCTTTACTGAGTGCTTCTTTGCTCTTTTTAAAAGTTGCTGCTGCTTTTGGTGTCCACCCTGCTGCTTCATCTTCCGGGGGTTCAAAATCCAAAAGTTTATCAATAGGGTCTGTTTCGGAACTTTCCGAAGAATCCTCTTCATCTACTGCACCTTCAGGGGCTTCAATAGGGTCTGAGCTACTTTCCGTATTTTGTGTGCCCTCAACTTCATTAGCTTCTGTTTGCTGTGTTTCTCCAACATTCTCAGCATCCCCGTGCAAAGCAACTTCTTCAGTAACTTCTGGAGCTGCTGTGAGGGCTGAATCAATAGCATCTAGGAATCCTTCCCCGCCAACGCTTTCTGTTGCTTCTTGAGGGGCGGCTTCTGGTGCTTCCGGGGCTGGAGCGGTTGTTGCTTCGGGCATATCTTATTTTGGTAAACGACTGGGTGGAATAACATGAGACCACTCTTCAATCATATTCTTGGTGGGGTCTTCTTCAGGTCTGGGGCTAACTTCAGCAAGTCTTTTCAAATCCCTAAAGGCATCCCTGTATCCTGCAAGCCAAGCAAGGTGGGTTGCTCTTTGTTCGGGATCGGGGGACAAACCCTGCAAACTAGGTTGAACTGAATCAACCAATGTAGCTTGAGCCATAAGGAAAGGATCGCTTTCAATATGCTCCCGTAAAGCTAGTGCTAGTTTATCGTTAGCATACCAGCGTGACAAAGGGGCTGGAAGCTTCAGGGGTTTATCCTTCGGCATGTGTATAATAAGCATTACCGGGGTAACCCCGGTCAACAAAATTTACAGCAATTTTATTGTTTTACCCGCCTAGACCCATATCCACGGCGTTTCTGGCATCGCTCATTGCCAACTCCTGCTGGTGTTTGGCCTGCCTGATAGACATATCCAATTCAGCTTTCTGGCGAGCTATGTCCATCTTTAACTGATGCTCCTCTACACGCATCTGTAGCGCGGCTTGCTTAGACTGGTCAACAGGCTGACCTTCAGACTGTTGTTGAGCTGCTTCCCGTTGCATCTTCTGAACCTTGCGCCCGGTGTTTACAATCCACTCTTCGGCAACCTGCATCAGTTGTTTGATCTGTGCTACGTCACCTTGGGAAGCGGGGTCCAGTGCAAACGATTTCAGGTGTTCAGTTACATGGTTGTAAAATGCCTGCATAGCAGGGAGAGCTTGAACTGGGTCAGCAGTTCCTTCCTGAACAGTAGCTAAAAGCTCTGAGAACACAGGAACATGTCCCTGCAAAAGATGCATACCGTGCAATTCATTATCCAGAACGGGGACATTTTCTCCACGTTGCAACTGGTCGTTCTCAAGAATTGATACTTTGGCATCTACTGCCAACCGAGGTTCTGGATTAACAGGTGCATACCTGTCTGCCAAATCGTGCCCAACACGGGTAGCTACAATGTCACGAATAAGGTTCCGCCGACCAACTTCATCAAATGAGCCACTGATTCCATTCAATTCCCGGAGAGCAACAAGCCTATTAGCATGGCTACCATTCCCAATTGCACGAAGTGCAAATGTCCGGTCGGGCATAACCTGTTCAACAACGTCAGGCATCACGCCGCGTTCCGCACATCTTTGGTAAAATGCTTTGACCTCACCACTTTTATCAGAACCAGACACGACACGACGAACTACTTCGCGCATCAACCTGTTCCAGCTCATATGGAAAAGGTTCAGGGTTGCCCCTGACAGGGAAGACTTAACTGCAAGTTCATGCTCCACCTGCATTTGATTCCGGTATGGGGAACCTTTTTGGGGTCCATATGTAGTGGAAAGATCAACATTTGCTGCTAATTGCTGTTCCATGTCCTGAATTACCGGGCGGGCGGTATTCGTAAGGTTAGGAATAGCCTTTTCGACTACGTTTACATTTGGGCTAAGGACAGAAAACGGACCAAAGAACGTGAACGACAGGTTCTGCAGTGCGCGTTCGCTATCGGGTTGAATCATAACACCACTAGCGAGCATAGCCCCGTCAGCAGTATTACACCGCAACCTGTTCAGCATCTGGACATGTGGGAAAATCCGGGTTCCCTGACCACGAACAGAGTGAATGGTCCCGTTATTGCCAACCCCGTATGTGAAAAAGATAAAAGCTTCCTCTGCAGTCTGGAACTTGTTCAACTTTTTGAACATCCAGTTTTTAGGGTCATCTTCAGCAAAGATGAAATGACTGATCTTACCGTGATGCTCTCTTCCCCAAAAATGGACAACAGAAACAGTTGTATTGGCTACGCCTGTAAGAACATCGTTATTTTTAAGTTCCCGCTGGAATGCTTCCCAACTTGGTGTTGGTCCCCCATTTTCCCGACCACGAACAGAAGTCTTAGCGTTCCTGAGAATAACGCGGCGGGTTTCCTCAACATCCCACCCCATCCGTTCTGCTTTCTCGGGGTTTTTGATGAACTCGTAAAGCTCATGCAGCATATACTCCCGGCGACCATACGCTACTTCCACTTGTTCTTCGGAGGCAGGAGTCTGTCTGGGTAGGACAAAATCGTAAAAGCCACCAACCCGGAAATTCCATTTATTGGGGGATTCAAAATAACAAAAGCCTACACCGTGTTTAATAAACTCCGTGCAAAGTCTCTGGTAATTTGAATGGAACTCAGGGTTCCTACGAAGCATAGCCGTAAGCTCTTCTGAAATAACTGCTTCGGCTTCCGTGCGTAGCTGATCGGGGACTCCGGGACCAAGCTGGACACTGACTAAATTCTCAAGGCTGGAATACAGGTCAATGAAAGCGGACATGGCAATATCCAGATACCGCTGGGCCTCCCCGAAATTAAGGTTCGTTCTGCTGCCCTGACCCGTGCTTTTAAGCACTTTGGCGTCATATGGGGGAACACCATCATACATGGCGTCCACCCGACTACGTTGGACAGAGGAAGATTCGTCCGCCCGAAGCAAGGATAGGTATAGCCCGTGGGCTTTATCCGCACTTTTGAACCGGGTATCCGTATCCTTCGGTTTTTGGTTAATTTCAGGGAAATCGTCCAAAGTCCCCAGAAGGTCACTACCGGAATCAGCGGATCTCTTAATTGTGCTTAAACCTTTTGCTGCCATAGGTTTCAAAGGGTAACAACCCCTCTTTGATTTTGCGCTAAATACAATTAACCGTCAAGCTATTGATATAGGCGTAAAAATAGGGGGCGAGTATGGAACCCGCCCCCTATTACACACTATGAACACAAACAAGAAACACACTGCTCTAGCAGCAACCGTCTCCGGTTGTCCAAATATTTTCACACCCCCTACGTAACAGTCAATAGTTTTGTTTACTCGCCGGGGTCATCTTCGGGCAGGGTGTCGTCCAGAAGACCGGGGACTTCGGGGGTATCCGGGGTGTCCGGTTCGGGGTTTTGGTTATAATCGGGGTTTACAACACAGTGGGCGTTTATAAGTGAATCAAGATAATATCTCGCTTCGGCCAAATCGTTTATGTCCCCAGTGCAGTTGTGTAGGAATATGCTCTTAACTGCATTGCCTTCACAGTAATTAAGACCAGTTACCTCGATGATGAGATCAACCGCTCTTATCTTACTTTTTTTGATCGGTTCATCAGATGGAGTGGAACCTTCAGAATTTGAGGGTGATATATTCTGCCACCTTGGGTTTATCTCTTCTCCATCCATAAAGACCGAGAGTATGCATCCACCTCAAGGTGGGTGTCAAAACCTAATAAGCTAACAGGGAAGTTAACTATTTTCCTGCTGTGGCATGCTGTTCCAGCATAGCCCCACGCTTCCTCATGGCTTCCTTTCGGACAGCATCGGAGTCGTCGTCAGAATTGCTTCCGGTATCCTGTTCCGGGGGCGTGGTATCTGTAGCAGCACGGGGTGGCTTGGCATCGTCAACGGGTTGGTGAACAACCTTCCACTTTGGAGCGCACACCCAGTTGTCTTTTTGGCAACCAACCCTGCGTGTGGAGATTTTGCCAGAAGGTGTAACGGCATATACATCCGCAAATCCCTCATCCAGCATAATAATATCAATCCGGTCCCCGGGATCAATCGAACCAGCAGGGAGGGCGGAACCCCAACGATAAGGGCTAACCAGTTTTCCTCCAGAATCTGTGGTCTTGCATGCGTCTAAACCACCGTCATCAGTGATTTTAAAGACAGCAGAGATTCCTTTTCCAAGGGGTTTGAAAAAGAACTTACTGCTATCTGCTGTTTTCTTTGTTCGTTTCTTTTGTGGCATAGTGTTTCAGGGTTACCATTTTACACGGTCCGCCCAATAAGCGGCACTCATCTTACCCTTAGAAATATTCCGCCGATGTCTAGCCTTAAAACTAGCACGTTTCTTACGCATGCGGTCGCTTTCCCCTGCCTTTGGCTTACCAGCGGTCTTTGCACCCTGTTCCCCGAACCGGATTAGTTTTACCTTTGACCCCTCTTTAGCCATCACAACATGGCTTTTCTTCGGGTGCTTCGGTGTCCTCTTAGGCTTATTATAGCCAGAGAGACCCAGCCTACGCATAGTTGCTCTTGCCCTGCTGTTCATTCTTGGAACCTTTCTTTATCCGCTTTTCTACTGCGTCGTTAAATGAAATAGCGAGATCCTTGGATGTATCGAGCAATGGCTTTTCATGGACCCAACCTTTCTTCTGTAGACGGAGGTGGTCGTTATAAGTTTCTGCTTTCTCCCCTTCCCCGGTTTTGGGGTCATACATCATGTGGGGGCTAAAATCTTCTTTTTTCATACCCTGTATCTTCTAGTTTTCTTGGCAATCTCCTTGGGTTGGGGGACATGCTGTTTGCCTTTAGCTGTTCCTGCTCTCTTCGCCCTAGTGGTAGCAGCATATTCAGCAGGGGTAAGAGCTTTAATAGCCCCGTCAGGTAAAAACCGTTCACCTGTTTCCCGTGATGGCTTCCCTGATTTGGTTCTCCACCCTTCCCCCATCCATTTTTTGAGCTTTTTCTGGGGCTTTTTCATCGGTAACCCCCGCCTTTCTTTTTATACTCCCGGGCGAGCATCATGGCTTTGATTGCACTCCACTGACCCGGTTTGCCACCTTTTCCCGCTGCTTTGATCTTCATAAACAGACGTTTACGCATAGCAGGCTTTGTATAGTTACCTGATTCGTTAACACGGGATTTACGTTTCTTCATCTGTTTGACCAACAGCCTCGTCAGATTTCTTTATACGATTTGTGACTAATCTCTGTAAAGCCTCAAAGGATACGCGCTTCCTCTTTCCTTTTGCTGGGTTCATGCATACGTAATACCGAAGACCTCTTGGGTGTTTGTGTGCGGTTAGCCTGTAAACCTCCCCAGCCCTACGCCCTCTTTTGGCAGGGACTACCCGGTATACATCCATCCCATCCGGGGTTAGGGCAAAATCAGGAAACTCAGGGGCTAGGGGT
>Ga0163179_10001700_pt1 | contig 15392 bp, 11 predicted proteins | sample AtlANTMetagenome_FD_109643 | JGI IMG/M metagenome (GOLD analysis project Ga0163179, IMG submission 109643) | Marine eukaryotic phytoplankton communities from the Atlantic Ocean - Atlantic ANT 2 Metagenome | ecosystem: Environmental > Aquatic > Marine > Oceanic | place: North Atlantic Ocean... | reverse complement strand
TCACATTCCTAAGCCGGACGCTTTCCTTACAACGGAACCTTGCGGCACCCCCTTCTGATTGAATACGCTTTGCTGCCAACCTCTCCCCGACATTCGGAGGATTTATGCGGACGAATCGTCCAACAAAATGCCTAATCGGCCTTTCCACTCTCGTTTTACTTTCTTCTTTGGCTGCCTGCGGCGGCGAGAAGTCAGGGGGTGAAGCCGAACCTGCCCAGCAAACTGCTGGCGAACAACGTGAAAACGATGCCTCTAGTTATGATGGCGACTTTCACGCCAACAAGCTCAGTACGGAGTTCCGTGCTCAAGCGCTGGAGCAGCACTTAGTGCCGAGTCCTGGAGAACTTCAGTCTGCGATGACTGCGGCAGGAATCAAAGGTTCGTTGGCAACGCTTGTTCCAAAACGTGACTTGGACATGAGTTCGACGAGCAAAGACGATATTGCGATTCGAACTGGCGTTATTCTCGCCGACATGCTTTTTACGCTCGAGACTGCGACGAAGGAAGAAACCATCGCGCGGTTGGAGCAGATGCAGGAAGGTCTCAAGGTCCTGGACGCTGGCGATGATATCCCTGCGGAAATGGATATTCTCATCAAGAATATTCAGAACGATCAGCTTCAAGGTAAGAAGCTGATGTCTGAGTTGACTCTGCTTCACGCTGCTGCGATTCCAGAGTTGGATTACGAGGCACACTGGACACTGCCGATGTTGCAGGCAGGTGCGTGGCTTGAGGGCGCTCATCTGATCTCAAGTGCGCTCGCCGACGGTGGAAACGATGCTGGTTTGGCCTTGTTGCGTCAGCCTGAAGTCGTGGACTACTTCTTGCGCTTTGTTGAAGCAGAAGGAGAGGGTCGAGCGGACTCGAAAGTACTCGATACGCTCAAAGCCACATTGACGAAGCTCAAAGAGATCTGCTCGAACGAGGCAATGACGGTTGATGACATCAAATCCATTCACGATTCCACAGGTGTAGTACTTGAACTACTCCTAAAGAGGGGATGAAATGACCAAGTTCAAAGCACTGTTTTTGACCCTCTTGTTGGGATTGATGAGTACAGCCATTGCGGATGAGGACTACGCAGAGGATCTGCTACGGCAAAAGATTTGGGAAGGCTATGAAGAGGGGTTTGCTGTTCGTACAGCGACCACGGCCGAATTGGGCGTTGGCGAGTACCGAATCTATTTGGTCACACTCTATGCTGGAAATACCTACCGTATTGCTGGTGTGGGCGACAAGAACGTGACCAATATGGACCTCGTGCTTCATGATGCCGACGGCAACACCGTAGAGTTTGATAAAACTGAGGACAGTACGCCAACCCTGAAGGACTTCAAGCCCACCGCAACGGCAACCTATTTCGTGGTGGTTCATGCTCGAACTCTTGCGAATACGGATGCCAAGGGAGCGGTTGGCATGGCGGTTACCTATAAATAGGGCGGTCTAAATGGCGCCCCTCGCTGAGCGTTTTAGGGACGCATTACAGGATGCGGGTCAGGACGTGGACCCTGCAGAGCTGAATCTGGCAGTCGATTTGGTTCGGCTGCTCGTGCGAGCAACGGGTCGTCAGATTGGTGGGAAAGGTCGGGTTGTTGTCGAGCAAACCCTAGCAGCAAGAAGCCGCTTGAATTCAAGCGCACGAAATACATTGATCGATCTTGCCTTGGCACCGCGTTTCCGAACAGCAATCGATCCGTCAGAATTACGTGCTTTCGAAGGTTTTTTTGGCAGTGAGGCAGCAACAAAGCTTCGTGGTGAACAGACCGAAGAGCTCGGACTGCAAGGGTTTGCGATTCGTTATGGTCCTGAGTCGTCGCTCCTTTTATTGGACGCGCTTTTTCGCGTTGCTTCCGCTGATGCGCGTTTAGAGGATGTTCAGGCGCGGCGTTTAGAACGTGCCGCGTTGGACCTCGGTGTGGACGAGATTGTCGTGACCGCACTTTTTCAGCGATACGATCCAGCCCATGCGGCAGGTGATCATAGTTGGGCGATTTCGGGGACCCAGATGACGGTGGGGCGGGCACCAGGGAATGACATCGTGATTCCGGACCCGCAGATAGCAAAATACCACTGTAGTTTTCTCTTTGTGGGGGGCAGATGGCGTGTAGAGGCGCGTAGCGGCCGACCCGTGTTGGTGGATGGGGAGTTGGTGACGTCGTCACCAGTCTTAGACAGCAGCCGTATTGGTGTAGGACCATGGACGCTTCAGCTGACGGAAGGTCGTATCAATGCCTATGGTCACAGAAGTTTCCAGCCGCTTTCTGTTCGTGGTCTCTATCGAAAAATAGGCGATGTCAGTTTACTGAGTGGGGTGAGCTTCACCGTATTCACCGGCGAGGTCATTGCTTTAGTGGGACCCTCGGGTGCAGGGAAAACCACCTTGATCAATGCCATTTCAGGCATCGCTCCGGCGGATGGGGGAGATGTACTACTCGGGGGGCGGAATTTCCATACGCAACTCGCGGCGGATCCGTCTGGGGTAGGTTTTGTTCCTCAAGAGGATTTGGTACATCCCGAGTTGACGGTGGAAGAGTCGCTTTACTACTCCGGGTTACTGCGTTTTTCGCCTGACGTGACGCGTACCGATATTCAGCAAGAAGTAGAGCGTGTGCTTCAAGAGTTGGACATTCGTCAGATCGCCAGCAATCGCATTGGTGACACGCTGAAAAGAGGTATTTCAGGCGGGCAGAGAAAGCGCGTCAATCTGGGTCAGGAAATGCTGACTCGTTCTACCCGTGTGTTGTTTTTAGATGAGCCGACTTCTGGGCTGGATCCGCGTTCATCCTATGGGATCGCAAAGAAAGTACGTGTTGCTGCGGATGGTGGTCGGATTGTGTTTCTTGTCACCCATGATCTTTCCGCGGGACTCATCCAGCAGGTGGATCACCTCCTTGTCTTGGTTGAGGGGGGGCATTTGGCGTACTTTGGACGACCGGAAGATGCTTGTCGGTACTTCAAGGTGGCCTCACCCGATTTGATTTTCGAGCGCCTCTCCGATCGTTCTCCTGGTGACTGGGCTTCGGAATACCGCGATAGCAAGGACTATCGACGTTTTGTACAGAGTCGGGAGCAACTGCTGGGGCTTGATGAGCCTGTAGAGGAAGACGAATGGGACGCAGCGGATGAGAAAACCGCGATACTCCCGCCGAAAAGGCCCAACTCTCTTCATCAGCTACGCACAATGACCGCGCGATATTTGCGGACAAAGATGAGAGACCGTGTCGGAATGTCGGTCATTTTGGCCCAGCCTCCCCTTCTCGCCTTGGTCATGTGGATTGTCTTTCCTGCCCCTACCGTTCCGGCGCTTTTCATGATCTCTCTCTCCTGGATCTGGTTTGGGATGTCGGCGTCCGTGCGAGAGTTGATCGTTGATCGGGCCATATGGCGCCGGGAGCGACGAGTTGGTGTGGGGGTAACCGCGTATGTGGGTTCTAAAGTGCTGGTCTTGGGAGGGATGGTGGCTCTCCAGTGTGTCACTTTCACGGTGATGACTTGGTTTGCGCTTGGTTTTGGTGGGCCCTCCAAGGTACTTGAAGTGGAGTCGGGTTTAGAGGGGGCGGTGGAGTCAGTCAACGTTCAAGTGGGTGATTGGGTTGGTCCAGATCAGGTCGTGATCTCCTTCGAAGGGCGTGAAAAATTTGAGCGTCAGATTCAGTCTTTACAAGACGAGATTGCGCACATCAAAACACTGGGTCTTTCGGAGAGAGAAGAGATTGCGCAATTGCGGGGACCCACGCGACAAAGAGATAAAATCCAGAGTCAGTTGGTCCATACCGAAGTCCGGGTCTCGAAGGATCGCAGTCAGATTGTCGAAGTGATTGCTCAACCAGGTGAATCGGTGGCCTCGGGCCAGGCATTGGTCAAAGTTGAGACGGATTACTATGGGTTCAGCTTGTTGGAACTACTTATTATTTCGGTGTTAACGGGCTTCGCTGGCTTCTCGTTGGCTCTTTTGGTGTCCGCAGTCTTTTCGAGTAGTGTTGCAGCGGTTTCTACACTGCCGCTTTTGATTATTCCTCAGATCTGCTTCTCTGCTATTTTGGTTCCACTGCAGGGAATGGGTGCGTTAGCAAAGAGCATTACGTGGGTCACCATTGAGCGCTATGCGTTTGAGGCCACCATTAAAGCGGGCGACTATGTGGATGAATGGGGAGGTCACATGGACGATCCCTTCGAGAGTAGTCCCACGAATGGCGCGTTGTACGACTTAGGTTTCAAGATCAATCAGCAGGAATTTGGTCTGCCATTGTCCACATCACTCGGCGCACTACTGGCCTTTTCTGTTCTCTTCTTGTCGATCACATGGTTTGTGGTCTGGCGACGTGATCGGCTCTAACTACAACTGTGCGTTCTTTCCGGCTTTTCCAGTAATGTCGCGGACGCTTTTTCTAAGTTTGTAGAGAGTCTGTGCACCGGCTTGGACGCCAGCAGCCGCATAGCTCAAGGACCCAGGGTTCCAGAACTGACCCTCGATCAACTCGGCGTCTTTGTCGATAAGGCCTGTTTCTACTGCCAAGTCGAAGAGTCGCGAGTGAGGGTAGATGCGTATTGGCTGCATCATCAGCAGCGTGAACATGCGCAGATTCGACCCGAGGTGTAGACGTGCTTTGGCGAGAAAGCCGAACAGAGTCATGAGGCTTCGCCAGTCTTCTCCAGGAGCATTCAAAAAGAACGAATACTCGACGTCCATGTCGTACTTCTTGGCGATCTCGTAGGTGTAAACCAGATCTTTGTAGCGGAAGTTTTTGTCGAGATTGCTCAACATCCGATCGTCCACGTGGTCTGGGGAGAAAGACAACAACCCGCATCCCGCTTTTTTTAGCCAGACCATCAACTCGTCCGGAAGCGTATTTTGCTTCTCGTTAAACCAAGCCGACCAGCGTACATCAAGTTTTCTGCGATCGATTTCCTTACAGATATTGATGGCATGCGAGACGGGAATATTGAAGATCTGATCGCAGAAAAAGAGTTGGCGAACGCCGATGTCCAACCACTCCTCCATCTCGTCGACGACATCTTCTGGTGTCCGGAGGCGGACTTTATTGCCGAGTAAATAGGTGTCGGAGCAGTGTATGCAGTGCAGTGCACATCCTCTCTTTGATTGCAGTCCGATCGAGACATAAGAGGACTCAGCGTAGGGCTGATGAGGTACAAGGCCACGCTTTGGGTGCTTGAGTTCGGCGAAATTCAATGGTGGTGGATCGCCGGTATACTGAACATCTTCCCCTTTGCGGTACCAGATGCCCCTGACGTTTTCCGGTTCTTTGAGAGATTGAAGAAGTTCTGGAAAACGCTTTTCTCCTTCACCCCACAACCCATAATCGACCTCGGGGAGCTTCTGCATAAAGGCTTTGGAGTACAGGGAAAACGCTGTTCCTCCAGCCACGATCACCGCATTGGGAGCGTGTTGCCGAATTTTTCGAACGGTTTTTTGTTGTGGCTCAAAGTCATCGTTGTGAAGGCCGGGTGTTGCGACCTTGATGTTTCGAAGTGAAATGCCCACTACGTCCGGTTTGAAGTCGCGTACCTTGTCTGCCAAGACTTGGTAGGGGTCTTCTTGGTCTCGGACAAGATTGTTATCGAAGATCTCCACTTCGTGTTCGTCGGGCAAATGCGCGGCCAAGTAGGAGAGGCCGATCGGATAGACCAACTCCATGTCGAGGGCTGTGAATGCTTGGACAAGCAGAATACGCATAGGCTGTCAGTCTAGACCATAAAGTGGGTAGTTGACTCGAGAATTATCGTTTGGGAATAGCAGCCGGGGGTCCGTGAGGAAACTCCAGCAGTTCCCAAACCACGAAAATTCGAGGGGTTCGGTCGGTAACAGGCTCGAGCGCAACGCCGATTGATGCATGGGTACAGGTGTCGCACATGAGGTTGGAGAGATGTCCAGGTGAGAGGCGCACAATATCAAAAGCTTCTTTCCAATTTGGTGCTGCAGCCAGGTTTTCGTAGTGTTTTGCTCCGGGATGAAAGCGTTGACCGGCTTTGCTGGCCACCCCTGGACTGACTCCTGAAATTTGGTGACTGACGATTCCGGTGGAAGCCATCAATGCGGCATGTTCTCGTGCTAGAGGCTCGAATGCCTTGAAGCGTTGAATCGGAGAGAGGCCAGCTTCAACCCGCATGGCGTTGAGGACCTTGTACAGAGCGTGAGTGGCTTCGATGGGATTGGGGGCGATTTTGGGTGGGGGACCCAGACTTTTTAGTTCTTCTGGGCTCTCATCAACGAATACTGCCCATTTAAGTACAACTTGAGTGTTGCGGTTCCCTCTGGCAACCACCTCCATGAGGTAGCGTCCGGGGAGGTGGAAATCATCAATCCATCGCGCCCTTTCGGGGTTTAAAGCATAGGTTTGTACGATGCCGTGCGGAGAGGTGATGAAGAGTATGGGATCGGGGATACGTCCAAGTGCATCTGGTGAGCTCTTGTCCAACACTTCGATGCTGATGGGGATGCGCTGGTCCAATTGGATACGTGCTGGAATGGGATCGAGCAGGACAGGTCGGTGTGCGATTCCGCCAATCCACAGTACAGTGCCATCTCCGAAAGCTCGACGAGCTACAGCCACATCTACCGGCTGATTTCTCTGTCGAGCAGCGTGTAAGAGTTGGGCTGAAAGTCGGAGTGGTGGACCTCCTCCGGTGAGTTCTCGAAAGAATTTGGCGTGCCCGGGATAGCCTGCGTTTGCTGTCGCTGTCACGGTCGCTGAAGGGGTGAGTTGCGAGCGTCGATCGCGACTTGCTGCGATCAGGATGCGGGTGGCTTCGTGTAGGCCCTTATCCCAGGTCGCGTTTGGGATTTCTCGGAGTAGCCATTGGGCATCCGTGCCGACGACTTCTGGATCTGGACGAAACTGAACCTCGAACGTATTTTTATCTGCTTGAGGGGGGTGCTTGGGTCCACAGCTTGCGCTGATTGACAGGAGCAGAAAACAGAGGAGATTTTGGGGTCTAATCAGCAGCAAGGTTCAGTATCAACAGGATTTGATCGTCTGTGAAACGCGCAGAGGCGACGCCGGCAAGACGATGGTGTTCAGAGAGTAAGGTTCCGCGATTTTCGACTGACCAGTACAGACTATCCAGACAGGCTCGGACAGTTTGACCCGTACACTGGACTTCACCGCGTGGTGCACGATGGAAACCTAATTTTTCAAGTCGTACATCGATTGCTGTGGGTTCGGTTTCCGAAAGCGCTGCATCCAATCCAAGCTTTGCCGACAAGTCAAGCGCGGGTTCATGGCGAAGTCCAGGATGGCTGTTGTAGTAAATCTGGTGCATTTCGTTGAGCACCAAAAACGCCTCGTGCTGTAAGTTCGTTTCTTCTGGGATGCTTGGGCGGTAATCCACCAAGGCCTCAGTGGGCGCCTCGATTCCAACGTACAGGGCGGCTCGGAGTAGAAGTGCGTCGCCTTTGTGCGCTTCGATTAACCATTCCCCTTGTTCGTCTAGCAGAAACCCACGCTTGCTCTCCAAGAACCCGCCCTTGGGGCCACGTGCACTCAGCATGACGCCTTGATCTTGACCAAATGGATTCCAGAATTCCGAGCCGAGGGCGTGGGTGTTGGCAAAAGGTGTGGCCTCTAATGGCACCTCGGATGTCAAGAGGACCCAGAAGTCATGATTTTGGCCTCTCGCTCGCACCACCCCGATTCGGGTTTTTGGGCTCTGCTCGAGTTTGGCGAGGAGCTCGGTGGGGTCACCGTCTTTTGTTGTGGCCAACTGCCTGAATTCCTGGATGGGGTATGGCCAGCCTGACTGAATGGTCGCCCAATTCAGATCTGCGGTATCGAAGCCTTCATTTTGACTGATTCGTAGCGCAATGTGGGCGGCTGCTCCCGCTAAGGCCTCATCGTAGGACATACCTGCAACGATTCGTGCAACTACGGGATCTTTGGGTGGGCTGGGTGCTAAGGTGTAAACCTCCGCACTCATCGCTGGCAGAATCGGCATGGTGTCTTGTGGAGGTGTTTCCACCGTCTTTGTACTGCAGGCGCACAAAGTCATCGCAATGCACAAGTGTTTCAGATTGAATTGATGAAAGGGCGACATGATTTTTTTGGCTTAAGCGATGTGCGTCTTGATGCCACCGCAATGGGGTTTCCTTTCTCAGAAGTACTTGCGATATAAGGGTTGCCATGACTGACGAAGCTTTTGAATCATTTATTCCTGTGGGCCGACTTGCATCTTCTTTTGTGTTCGAAGATCGGGGTTGGGCGTGGGAAGATCGATTGATGACGGCTGTTTTGGTGTTGGAGAGTCTGGAGACAGCGGAGGTATATCAAAAGCTCAAAAATTTCTGTGAGCATACGTGGACCGCTGATAATGTGGCGGGTTGCTCCCCCGAGGTTGGTGCCTTGGTGACGGAGATGGCTGGGCTTAGAAAGGGACAGTTCCTGTTTTCACATACATTGGATCGTCACTCCTTTGCTTATTTTACGACCTGGCCTTGGGATGACGGCAAGCATGTGTCGGTTCGCTTTGGCGTGTATTATCCGGCAGGTGCTTTGACGGATTATGCGATGAGTAATTTGGTCATCAAGCGTGGTCTGGAGATCGGCTGACACCGCGGTGTTTTGGATCGGCGTACTGCCTAGGGTGTTTAGGTCGGACCGCATCCCGCGCTCAGCACGCGCGCCACTTGGCTTTCGAGGACATGGTGGGGCTTGTCAAAGTTTAAGGCCTACGTCAGTGGGAGGGCTTTGCTGGGTCGAACGGTTGTAATGGTTTTGGCCAAAAGGCCGGGGTGGCTTGCTTTTTCTAGAAGATACGGTGTGCTTGGTGTTGTTTTGTTGGATGAACGGCGGCTGTTTCATTCAACTTCAGCCTCTTTCCGGTGGTGTGCGGATGCAGAACCTCGTTCTCTTGGTGTAATCTTGCATCCGAAGTACAGAGGTGCGTAAGTATGGCAAAGGATTCCTCATCTGGATCCAGCGGGCGGCTCGGAGAGCTGCTTGTTCGAGAAAAACTGATCACTCCCTTGCAGCTTCAAGGTGCAGTAGAGCAGCAGAGAAAGTCCGGTGGTCGCTTAGGGCATCACCTTACCAAGCTTGGCTATGTTCAAGAGAACGAGTTGACGGCTTTCCTGTCGCAGCAGTACGGCGTTCCGAGCATCAATCTCAGCGATTTTGATATCGATCCGGAAGTGCTGAAGCTTGTGCCAAAAGAAGTGGTTGTTCGGCATCAAGTCATTCCGGTCAACCGGGCGGGTCAAAACCTCATCATTGCGATGGCGGATCCGTCGAACATCTATGCGATTGATGACGTCAAATTCGTCACAAATCTAAACATCGATGTGGTTGTTGCCTCTGAGCCAGCGATCGCCGAGGCCATTGAGAAGTACTTCACCTCCAATGTTTCTTTCGAAGACGTCATGCTGGATTTTGCAGACGAAGAGGAAGAATTTGAGCTGGAGGATGTTGAGGAGGACCTCAATGTTCTCGATCTCGAAAAGTCCGCTGGTGACGCCCCCGTCGTTAAACTTGTGAACCTCATCTTGTTGGATGCGATTCGTAAGAATGCCTCGGATATTCATGTGGAACCTTACGAGAAGCAATTGCGGATTCGTTATCGAATCGACGGTGTGCTTTATGAGGTCATGAAACCCCCGGTAAAGCTCAAGCATGCGATTACGTCACGTATCAAAATCATGTCTCGCTTAGACATTGCGGAGCGAAGGCTCCCACAGGATGGGCGTATCAAGATGAAGCTTGGTCGCGGCAAGGAAATGGACTTCCGTGTCTCGGTCTTGCCTACGATGTGGGGCGAGAAGATCGTCGCGCGTTTGCTGGATAGTTCCAATCTGCAATTGGACATGACTAAGCTTGGTTTCGAGGAGAAGGTTTTAGAAGATTTCAAAACCGAACTTCATCGTCCCTATGGAATGATTCTCATCACTGGTCCAACGGGGTCTGGAAAGACGACCACCCTGTATTCGGCACTCTCTGATCTGAACAAGTCCACCACCAATATTTCGACGGCGGAAGATCCGGTTGAGTACAACCTTTTCGGTATCAATCAGGTTCAAATGCATGACGATATCGGTTTGAACTTTGCTTCTTCACTCCGCTCTTTCTTGCGGCAAGACCCCGATATCCTCATGGTGGGTGAGATTCGCGACTTCGAGACTGCAGAGATCGCAGTTAAGGCCGCGCTGACAGGTCACTTGGTGTTGTCTACCTTGCACACTAATGACGCGCCGAGTTCTGTTTCGCGTTTGCTGAATATGGGAATCGAACCCTTTCTTGTCGCCTCCTCGGTGAATCTCATTGGTGCCCAGCGTCTTGTGCGAAAGTTGTGCCAGGAATGTAAGGCTCCGGTTGAAGTGCCCGAGGAAACCTTGGTCGAGATTGGTGTTCCGCCAGAACGCCTTGAAGGTTTTCAGGCGATGCGGGGTACGGGTTGTAGAACGTGCAATAACACTGGATACAAGGGCCGTATTGCTGTGTATGAAATCATGATCTTCAATGAAGAAGTTCGGGAATTCGTGCTCAATGGTGCTTCGACGATGGAGTTGAAGCGAGAGGCGATTCGGCAAGGGATGAAAACCTTGCGGATGTCTGCGCTTGGTAAACTGGAAGAGGGGCTGACTAGTCTTGAAGAAGTTGTTCGCGCAACTGCGCCAGACTAGGAACTCTCTGTGGTAGACTAATCTACGCATTGCCTTCATCGGAGGTTTGAAGGATGGCTCTGTTCGCCTACGAGGCGCGTACATCATCGGGTGAAATGAGGCGTGGTGAGGTTGAAGCTCCCAGCAAGGACGACGCGCGCAAGCGACTTCGGCAGATGTCTCTGAGCCCTACCTCAGTCAAGAAAAAGTCGGGAGGAAGTCTTCTTCAAGTAGAGATTCCAACTCCGGATTTCTTGAAGCCTAAGGTGACGACCAAGGACTTGGTTATCTTTACGCGCCAGTTTGCGACCATGATCGATTCAGGATTGCCGCTTGTACAGTGTCTTGAAATTCAGGCTGCGCAGGCACCCAATCCAACTCTCCGCGAAGAACTGGCGGTGGTGAAAGATTCGGTGGAGTCGGGTGTGACCTTTGCCGACAGCTTGAAGAAGTTTCCCAATACCTTTGATGAGTTGTTCCGAAACCTTGTCGCCGCGGGTGAGGTCGGCGGTATTTTGGACACCATTTTGAATCGTTTGGCTGTTTTTCTTGAGAAAAACGACAAGCTTAAGCGGCAAATCAAAGGTGCCATGACCTACCCAACGGTGGTCTTGTTTGTTGCGGTTATCGTGACCTCTGTACTTCTTCTGAAGGTTGTTCCGTCTTTCGACAAGATGTTCAAAGATTTCGGCGGCACCTTGCCTGCGCCGACCCAGTTCGTCATCGATATGTCCTACTGGCTTCAGGCCAATGGCGCCTATCTGTTTTTCGGAGGATTGATCTTCTGGATCTCCTTTAAGCTCGGTAAAAAAACCAGTAAGGGCGAGTATGCCTATCATGCGTTTTTGTTGAAAGTCCCCAAGATTGGTGATCTGATTCAGAAGGTTGCAGTGGCCCGTTTCTGTCGTACTCTCGGTACCATGGTGTCGTCAGGTGTACCGATTCTCGACGGTTTGGATATTTGCTCTCGCACTGCGGGAAATCGCGTCATCGAGAACGCGGTGTTGAAAGCGAAAGAATCCATTTCAGAAGGCCGGAATATTTCAGAGCCCTTGGCGGAATCAGGCGTGTTTCCAGAAATGGTTTGCCAGATGATTTCGGTGGGAGAAAACACGGGTGCTCTGGACATCATGCTCAATAAAATCGCTGATTTTTATGAGGATGAGGTTGATCAAAGTGTGGAAAACCTCACCGCTATGATCGAGCCTGTCATTATGGTCTTCTTGGGCGTGGTCGTCGGTGGGTTTATTATCGCCATGTATTTGCCGATTTTCTCAATGGCCAACCAAGTCGAAGGCCAGTAGTCCAGTAGGTAAAAGCGTATGCCTGCGATGGATCCACAGGCGAGACTGAAGCACAGGATTGTTCTCTACATCCTGATTCGTTTGGTGTTGGCCACATTGTTTTTGGGCATCGCCGCGCTTCTCTTGTATGGCGGCCAGTGGGATCTCATTGATCGGGAGCGCTACTTTTACCTGGTAGCAGCGATTTATTTTGTGATGGGCCTTTCGGCTGCTGGTTTGCCAGCTATCCGCGATATGCGGACTTTTGCCTATGTGCAATTGTACGCTGACAGCATCATCATTACAGCGATGGTGTGGCAGACCGGTGGTGTAGAGAGTGTCTTTAGCGTTCTCTATTTTATGACCATTGTTGCGAGCGCCTATTTGGTCTATCGGCGTGGCGCTTTGATCATCGCAGCGGTCAACGCGGCTTGTTTCTCTGTGATCGGCTTTGTTTCAATCAGTGGAATGATGGAGCAGGGCTTAGACCGTATGGAGATTGCTCCTATCTATGCGGACCTGCTTGTGAAGGTTTTTGGGTTTTTCCTTGTAGCAATGTTGGCCGGAGAGCTGGCTGAACAGGTTCGAAAAGCGGGTGTGCGACTCGCGGAGGAAGAAGCACAAGTGCGAGCCTTGGAGCAAGAGCTTGCTAGCGTGGTTCAATCGTTGTCGATGGGACTCGCCGTGCTTCAGCGAAATGGTCGTTTGAGATCCGCCAATCGACCGGCATTGGAGTTTTTTCCGGAACTCAAGACGGAGAAGGTTGTAGACGTCATTCCTCAATTTGAAGAAAAAGAAGATGTTTGGGAAGTGGAGATTGAGCGGCAGGATGAGAGCCCGCAGGTGATCTTTGTTTCACGCTCGCGTCTGGAGGATGGTGGGGCGGTTTTGACGATGGAGGATGTGACCTCTCTTCGTGAAATGGAAGAGCGAGTGCGTCGTGAGGAACGTTTTTCAGCGGTAGGGCATTTGGCTGCTGCAATTGCGCATGAGGTGAGAAATCCGCTGGCTTCCTTGTCTGGGGCGGTTCAGTTGTTGAAGGTGGAAGAAGAAGAAGAGCGCTTGATGGATATCGTGAAGCGTGAAATTGAACGCATCAATGAACTGGTGACGCGCTTTTTGCAGTCGACAAGGCGAACAGAGTTTCATCCGATTCCGACGGACCTAGAAGAATTGGTCAAGCAGGTGGTGGAGACGTTTTCTCAGGATCAGCAGTACGCTGATTGTATTGATGTGCATGTGAAGTTTCAGCCGCTGTCTCCGATGCCTCTTGATCGGGAACGTGTCCGACAGATTCTATGGAATCTCTTGCTGAACGCTGCGCAAGCCATGCCAGATGGTGGTTCGATCCGGATTTCGGGCGAACTGGTGGGGGCTCGTGTACGATTAATGGTCAGTGACGACGGGGTTGGGGTGGATGTGAAAGACTTGAACCGGCTTTTTGATCCCTTCTACACGACCCGTGTGGGCGGAACAGGCCTCGGCTTGGCGACTGTGGAGCGTTGTGCTCGCGAGCATGGCGGAGAGATCTGGGTGCGATCTAAGGCAGGTGTAGGAACGACCTTTGCGGTGTGGTTACCTGTGAAGCGACAGGGACGAACAGCGGAACTGAAGATGCAGGGAGCCTAAAGCAGTGCACCATGGCAAGTAAAACGCATATTTTGGTGGTTGACGACGAACTCTCGATGCGGGAGTTTCTTCAGATTTTGCTTGAGCGCAAGCAGTATCGTGTTTCTACGGCGGAGAGCGCAGAAGAGGCAATCCCGATTTTCCAGAATCGAGATATCGATTTGGTTTTGAGCGATTTGAACCTTCCGGGCAAGGATGGCATCGCTTTGATGCGTCACATTAAGGCGGGCTCGAGCGGTTCTGAACAAGCTGTTCCGTTTATTCTGATCACTGCGTATGGTACGGCGGCTTCTGCAGTGGAGGCGATGAAAGAGGGGGCGAGTGATTATGTGCTGAAGCCCTTTGATAACGAGGAGCTTCTGCGAACAATTGAGCGGGTGTTGGATGAGCAGCGTCTTCGTGAGGAGAATATTCAGCTTCGTGAAGCACTGAACCAGAAGTATTGGTTTGAGAACTTGGTGGGGGCTTCAGGGCCCATGCTTGAAGTCTATAGATTGATCCAGCGCATCAAAGATGCCCGTATCAACTGCTTGATTCATGGAGAAAGTGGGACGGGTAAAGAGTTGGTCGCGCGCTCGATTCACTTCTCGGGAGCCCGGCGCACCGGACCATTCGTGGCAGTTAATTGCGGTGCAATTCCTGAAAACCTGATTGAATCCGAACTTTTTGGCTACCGAAAAGGCGCCTTTACTGGCGCGCATAGAAACAAGACTGGCTACTTTCTAGCTGCCTCAGGCGGAACCTTGTTCTTAGATGAGATCGGCGACATGCCGCTGCATACTCAGGTCAAGGTGTTGCGCGCGATTGCAGAGAGAAAGATTACTCCGCTTGGTGGTGTGGAAGAGATGTCGATAGACCTTCGAATTATCGCCGCATCGAATAGAGATCTTGAGTCGATGGTTGCAGAGGGCACTTTTCGGGATGATTTATTCTACCGGCTCAATGTGGTCCGAATCGATTTACCGCCTCTTCGAGAAAGAGGAGACGATGTTGAGTTGTTGGCCGCCCATTTTGCGAGCCAATTTAGCGATGAGCAGGGCAAGTCGATCCGGGGTATTTCGAGAGCCGCATTGTCGGCACTTGTAAGCTATGGCTGGCCGGGAAATGTACGTGAGTTGGCCAATGCAATGGAGGGAGCAGTTGCCCTGGAAGAGGGCGAGGTGCTCACACTGGCAGCTTTGCCGCGTTCTCTAAGAAAACATGCGGAAGCAGGCGAGCTCTCCGACCGATTCGAGAAGAAGACCATTCCGGAAGAAGGTGTGGAGCTTGATTCGGTGCTCTCCGGGATGGAGAGGCACTTTATTGAGAAGGCGTTGGAACGTACATCCGGCAATAAGACCCAGGCTGCGCGCCTCTTAGGAATGAGCTTTCGCTCCTTTCGCTATCGCCTAGCAAAGTACAATTTGGACGATTAGTATCGAATAATTGTGGGATCCAAACCTGGCTTATTGGGGAGTTGCTCTTTGCGCCGCCAAGTGGTGGCGCAAGGGGCGTCGTGGAAAAACATAGGGATTTCGGGGCCTTGTCTCTTTCCGTGTCAAGACTTTTGTAGACAGTGTGCCCGTCTTTGGCAGATCTGACGTTTTTTGGCAGCAATGATCTGTCGCAAATTGTCAGTTTTGGCCTTTCGGCTACGAAAAATGGGGGGTTTACAAACGGCACGGAATTTGCGAAACATACTTGTGTGCCCACTCGTTCTTGGGAGGGCGCAGGTCGTAATATTCATCTGGAACCAAGCAGCCTGGGAGGCGCGTAATGTTAAAGAAGATGAAAAAGGGTTTTACCCTTGTTGAGTTGATGATTGTTGTTGCAATCATCGGTATCCTTGCCGCGATCGCTATCCCCAACTTTGTGGAGATGCAGTACAAGGC
>Ga0163179_10001697_pt1 | contig 15403 bp, 10 predicted proteins | sample AtlANTMetagenome_FD_109643 | JGI IMG/M metagenome (GOLD analysis project Ga0163179, IMG submission 109643) | Marine eukaryotic phytoplankton communities from the Atlantic Ocean - Atlantic ANT 2 Metagenome | ecosystem: Environmental > Aquatic > Marine > Oceanic | place: North Atlantic Ocean... | reverse complement strand
TTCGAACCAAACCAGACACCCCACCTTATTTTAGCGGGTGGTTCGCTGACTACATTTATCTAAATTTCCTGAGACCATGTTTTTTAAAGTCAAAAGCTCCACCTGAAGTGGCTGTTTTAACTGAACCTTTCACTATTGGTGTTCACGCTGTGATGAGAGGTGGTATCAAGATTGGAGATACAGTAGTAATACAAGGTTCAGGTGCAATCGGTTTGGTAATACTCATCTGCGCGAAAATTAGTGGCGCCAGCAAGATAATTGTGGTCGGTGGTCCTAAAGTAAGGTTGGATTTAGCTCAAAATATGAGTGCAGACATTACTATTGATATTGACGAATTTCCATCAGTACATGATCGTACCGAATTGTTAAAATCACATACCAATAACGGGGAAGGTGCCGACGTGGTATTCGAGTGTGCCGGTTTCCTGCCTGCTACACCTGAAGGGTTAAGTTACGTACGCTATGGAGGCACTTTTGTCGAGGTTGGACATTTTGTTGATATGGGCTCGATAGATTTCAACATCAACCAACTTCTGATGCGTAAAAATCTGCGTTTGGAAGCTGTCTGGGGGAGTACCTATGAGCACTTCGTTCGTGGGTTACCTATTTTGGAAAAAAACGAATTTCCATTCGCTGAAATGGTTAGTCATGTTCTTCCGTTGTCTCGGATAAAGGAAGGATTCGAAGCTTTAAACGGTAATTACCAAATAAAGTCGGAGACTACAATCAAAATTGTGGTTCAATCCGAGTTAGAATAGTCAAAATTATGTCCGATAACGATAAAAAAAAGAAGTTACCCACACCTAAAGAAATTCAGCAAGAGTTTGAGTCTTTCCTCAAAGAGAAGTACGGTGACAGTGTGAAATTTTCTGTTTCTTCCCCCAGCGTGGAATCAGAAACATCATCAATAACACCGCCGAAAAATAAAAAACGAACGGCGGCTGACCTGAAATTTGATTACAAACCCAAAGAAGTGAAGCAATACCTCGATCGGTTTGTCATCAAGCAGGATGAAGGCAAGAAGGCTTTATCTATCGGTGTTTGCGATCACTATAATCACGTCAAGGCCTGCCTTGATGACCCCAAAATGTCAGACTTCGACTATTCTAAGCAAAATATCATTGTTCTGGGGCCTACAGGTGTTGGTAAGACTTACATGATTAAGCACATTGCTAAACTGATCGGTGTTCCTTTTGTTAAAGCCGACGCCACACGTTTTAGCGAGACCGGTTATGTTGGCGCTAACGTGGATGATTTGATTCGAGATCTTGTGTCTCAGGCTGAAGGTGATATTGAGTTAGCTCAATACGGAATCGTTTACTTGGATGAAGCCGACAAATTAGCAACTCCTCCCAACATTGTTGGACGAGATGTTAGCGGGCGAGGTGTTCAGTTTGGATTGCTGAAATTGATGGAGGAAACTGAAGTTGATCTGAGAGCTAGCGGAAGTGTCAGTGCTCAACTCGAGACAATGATGGAATTTCAATCCAAAGGTAAAGTCGATCAACAAATGGTTAACACTCGACATATTTTATTTATTATTAGTGGTGCTTTTAATGGATTACAAGATATTGTCAAAAAACGTATGAATCAAAAAAATATTGGGTTTGGCGCAGAAATTCAGGTTGATGACGCCGACGCTCAGTATATGCATTATGTGACTTCTCAAGATTTTATCGATTTTGGCTTTGAGCCAGAATTCATCGGCCGATTGCCGATTCAAGTAGTTTGTGAGGAGTTAGAGGCAAAAGACTTGTACAAAATTTTATGTAATTCGGAAGGTTCAATCATCCGTCAATACGAACGGGCTTTTCAAGCTTACGGCATCAATGTTATGTTTGCGAATGAGGCTCTACACGCTATTTCGGCTCAAGCCCACAAACAAAAAACTGGTGCAAGAGCTCTCATGACCGTTTGTGAAAAAATATTACGTGACTATAAATTTGAATTACCTTCGGTTAATATTGATGAATTCGTAGTTACAGTTGATGTCGTTCATCAGCCACAGACCGAGCTCGCCAAGATCTTAGATGACCCAGATTATAATCGCCGGTTAGTAGCTGTAGAGAAGGTTCGCCGATACGAAATCGCTTTTGAACAAAAACATAATATGCAGATCTCATTTGATGATGAAGCTACATCTATTATATACCAAATGACTGGAGAGCAGACACCAGAAGAAATTTGCGATCAAATCCTTGAAAGTTATGAACATGGTCTGAGCTTAATCAAGCAGAATACAGGCACTAGCCGGTTTGTCTTAACTAAGCAAGTTGTCCAAGATCCGGATACAGTCTTAGAGAAATGGATTCGTGAATCCTATTTGGCAAAGTCCAAGGATGCAGATCCAGTTTGAACCTTAAGCGTATTTAATTGACTGGGTGAGTACTAAACACGTCTACCAATCTAAATTTTGTAAACATTGGTATAAAGACTAACGTTGTAAGCCTAACTGTTTAGATTACACCATCAAGTTGATCAAGTTGATCGATCATGGTTGGCATCGTTAGTTTCTTGAGAATCTGGAATAACTTGATGCGTTAGAATGGATTATTATTAACAAGCCCGAATTTAGTCGTGCTTGTGCCTCCTCTAGTTTAGTCCTCAAATTGGATAGTATTACTAACGATATACAGTAACTAGAGTATATAGTATACGAAATGGTGTATCGCTTTTAGACCAATAACAACGCTGATTCGATTATATGTTGGATTCTAAATTTGCTTGCAAATGACAAACACATCCACGATTGAATCGGCGTACAGAAGAATATTAGCTGAAATTATGATTTCTGAGGAAGGGAACCATGGATAAACTCTCCGACGAAATGCTAGTGGCTCATTTCCAAGGTGGAAGGCAAGACGCATTCGATGTCTTAATGAGTCGCTATAAGCAAAAGATTTATGCTTATTTGCTACGCTCTGTAAAAAACTACGAAGATGCTGAAGAGCTAACCATCGAAGTTTTTATCAAGATTTACCGAGCGCTTGGAACTTGGGAGCCGAGGGCCAAATTTACCACCTGGATTTATAGAATTGCCCACAATTTGTCAATAGATCACTATCGAGCTAAATCACGTCGGACCACAGCCTATCTAGATGACGAAAATTCTGCGATCGATGAACCAGCCTCAATGGATCGCCGTAGCAATCCAGAAAATGGAGTTCTAGAAAAAGACCGGCATCGAATAATCGGAGATGCGATGGAGCAACTTTCTCCCAATCAGCGAAGCGTATTTATAATGAGTCGGTACGATTGTCTACAAATTAGAGAGATTGCAGAAATTTTAGGTATGGCTGAAGGGACGGTCAAAATCCACTTGCACCGAGCTGTCAAGAAATTAAAAAATATCCTCCAACCAATGTGGGATAAAGGAGAAATTTAGGTTTGCCAATATGTGCCCGAAAAAAGAATTAATACTCGATTCTTATTCGAACAGAAATGCCGACTTAGACCAAGAATTAGTCGTTCACGCTGCAGAATGCTTGGACTGTAAAGAGTACTTGGATAATTTCGACCAAGTGGCTAGATTAACTGAAACAAATCTGCTACACACAGTCGACTTGGATCAAATCGAAATTGAAGTTTATAAACGGTTAGCGGTTCAGGGAGGAACGTTGGCCAATACAACTGATACAGTCAAGAGGCGATTCCGAAAATATGAACTTCTTGACCTCCTAATTCGGCTAAAGGAAATCGTTCGCTTTTCTTGGATTAACCTAAATACTTACCGTTTGCTATGGCTGACAGTACTTGCAGTAGCCTTGTTTACTGCTGGTTGGAGATACTTAGTACCGGAAAACGACCTAAGTTCATCGGTATCAATTTCTAAGCCCAGGTTAGAAACTTTTCGTCAGGAGCAGTTGCGCCAGCACATAGAGGAGGCCAATGCTATGCACTATCTAAAGAATGATAGTCGAACAAGTCAAAGTATTCTTAGGTTAGTAAAAGAACAGGCGCAAGGTACGGACTTGGAATCTTATGCAGGACAACAGATCCAGATTGCTCAAAGGCAACGCTGGTAACTACACTCACTAAATCACTACTACTTCTGTCTCATCCTTGTTTAGTTTAAAAAAACTGCTTCTCGCTTGGCCTTTAGTAATCATCGGTTACTGTTTTATACCTTTCCAGATGTCAGTTACAGCCCAGATTGAAAATCTGAGCTCGCTCATTCAGTCCGGCCGTTACGGTAGTGCAGAACGACTTTTGCTTACACTAAGAAATCGTGCCGAACTTCCGGAAGAAGTCAATGACATTAACCATCGACTAGGTGAACTCTATTACCAGTATACACATCAGTATTCACAAGCTTTAGTTGCCTTCGAGGAGATCATTTCCTTATCAGGAGAGGGTTTTGCCGATGATCGGTTCTTAGCGAAGATCAAGCGTGGAGACGTTTTTTGCCGGCTAGGTCGCCATGATGAAGCAATTCAGTCTTTCCAGTCGTTGCTAGAACTTGTACCACCGGATCACTTTGCACATCAAACAGCACTGCTTAGGATTCGTGCAATTCAAGACGCATTAATAAAAAAGCAGAAATATCATGATCTCCTTGAACAATCACTTGAACCTCGAATCAACAATGCGGGAGCTAAATTTCGAATAGCCGACTTGTTCAGGCAATCTCTTAATCAACCACAAAAAGCGATTGATTACTATCAGCAAGTTATTTTAGAATTTCCAGAAAGTCAGTTTGCACCAGAATCGCTTTGGCGAATTGGCAACCTCTACAACCAGGTTTTGCACAAAAGTGATCTCGCCATTACAGCATACGAGCAAGTTGTAAATCAATATCCCAGCTGCTCTTTTGCAGCTGATTCGATTTACCAAACTGCACTAATTTATTGTCAAGCAAACCGATTTAAGCTTGCGCGTACACAGTTGAGGCGGGTGATTAGCCATTATCCATCGTTTTGGAAAATGTATGCTGTTTTTTACTGGTTAGGGGTCGCCTGTGAAAGTTCTGGTAAAGCTGAAAGTGCTGATCACCGTTCTGCCATTAAGGCCTATAAGACCTTTATCAACCTGTATTTACCAAACTTAGAATCAGCTAACTTTGGTGAGATTGCCAAGCACCAACTAGATAAACACACTATTAACTCTCAACTTAACCAGAAAATCACCCAACTAGAAGTTAACTTGCCAGCTAAAGAATGGTACTATTTTGAATCCGTTATTTCTTCAGAAAATTTTTCAGCTGCCCTGAATATTGGTTATCAAATAATCGCTGACTTCCCAACCACTCAGTATGCTGAAAAAGTTAAAAAGCAACTACCAAAAATCACCAAATATGCCGCTATCCAACAACTGCAGAAAACAGCTAAATGTCCGCAAACATTGCTGCAAATAGGGGCAATTTACGAACATGAATTAAAAAACCTAGAACCAGCGCTGGATGTCTACGGGCAATTAGTCAAGACCTACCCCAAATCGGATTGGGTAGCAGAAGCGCTCTACCGAATGGGCATCATTTATTTATTTGAGTACAAAAATATTAGTCAAGCTATCCAACTTTACAGTACTCTCACTCATCAATATTCTTCTTCAGTCCAGGCAATGCAAGCAAGTTTTCAGCTAGGCGAAATCTATCGGTACTTACAACAGTTTGATTTGGCTGTACCTGCTTATCAGTTGACAACTAAGCACATTGAGCAAGAATTATATTTGGGAGACGGATTCAAGGACAGCTTCGCAGATCAGGCCGAGTTTCGAATTGCTGTCATTCACTACCAGAAAAAAGATTGGGATTCCGCACTCACGGCCTTTCAAGACTTTCTACGGAACCGGCCGAACTCTCCCCGTTTTTCAGCTGCCTGCACCTATCTAGGATTGATCTACCAGAGCACAAAACAAAAACCAAAAGCTCTTGCTGCTTGGCAAAGAGCAATTAGTTTTATCCAACTGAAGGGGCCAATTCAGTCACAAATGGTGGCAAAAGAGCTTAGGCTAATAGAAAGTGACAACCAAACCCTACCACCAAGTAAAATGATTGAAGGCGAATCTTTTCTGGAACCCATTACGGCTAGTAGGGCATCTACTGAAAATCATAGCAAAAATAGGGTAGAATCACCGAACCGAGAACACCATACTAGTCACCAACAGGTTCTTGAGTGGCTTCAAAATCTCAAGAATCGTTAAATTTCAATTGATTGACCATTGATTAAAACTAACCGTACTTCTAAGTCTGGACTAAGTAAAACTAAATCAGCATCCCGACCTTCACTTATCGATCCTTTTTTGTCATCAATTCGCAGATTTTGAGCCGGAGTAAGGGTTGCCATCATGACTGCTTTATTCAATGGAATACCCCATCTGATTACATTTCGTAACCCTTCCATTAAGGTAATTTTGCTTCCGTATAAAGTCTCGACCTCAGTTCCAACATCATTCCACATAGCACCATTCCGAATGTAACGTTCAGGCTCTTTTCTTGACTGCCAAGCATTAATTTTGGGTTGCCAAATGAAGTCTTGCTGCCACTGTTCGGCGGGTACACCTGCGAATTCTAAACAATCAGAAACTAGACCTACTTTTTCCTCTCCTTTCATTCTAATCAGGTTTTTACCCCAGATTGGAGCGACGTGCTGCCCATCACAAATCAGCTCTGCGTGAATACTATTACTTGCAAGCACTGCTTCTAGAACACCTAGCTGCCTGTGGTGCATTCCACTCATGCCATTAAAAGTATGAGTGGCCCTTGTGATTCCATTATCAATAGCAGATTTTGCCAAATCATAACTGGCATTAGTATGTCCCAAAGCAACCACGATATCATTATAATTTTCCGCTGATTGTTCAGACAAGTGTTTGGTGAAAACCAAATCAGGATCCCTTTCAGGTGCGATGGAAATTACCTTCAAAGTTCCGTCAGAATGCTCCCACATCCGGTGAAGTTCTTCAAAATTAGGTGGACTCATCGTATCGGGGTTTTGTGCTCCACATTTTTCTAAGCAGCCAAATTTACCTTCTACATAGGACCCCAACACGTTAGCTCCATTTTTTATTGGATTATCGACAATATGAGCAATTGCAGCTAAGGAAACCTCAATTTCTTCAATTTTAGCCGATGATGTCGCCATCAGTACGGAAGTAACCCCGTGCTTAGCATGAGTTCGTGCAATATGAGCAACATCTTCTGGATCGCCAGTCATCGTGTGTCGTCCACCACCACCATGTACCAAAGCATCTATTAAGCCGGGTATTACCAACAACCCATCAGCATTTATAATTTTTGCGTGGTTAGGAGGTTTATCTGTCGAGATTTTTTTAATTTTCCCTCCTTCAATGAAAATATTTTTTTGATCAAGGATTTCCGGAGCATAAATTTGCCCACCGACAACAACTGTTAGTTCCTTTAGCATCTTTTTTACCTTCGAAATTTATCTCTATTTTATTCTTGTTATTTTTTAATAATTACGTTGCCAGTGCCAACTGGAGCTACCAGATATAATCGGCTGAATTTCCGGCGGTAGTGAAGCGATAAATTCAGGGTCGACCTCATTCCCTGGCCAAGGCTGAAACATAGTTGGTGTATAACCAGCAACTAAAATTGTTCGTTCATTTTCAGAACGAATAGCAGTAGTACTATGGATTAAAGATTCAGCAAATAACAATATATCACCGGCTCTGGCTTCGACTTGATAAAGAAGATTTTCATCTGCTAATGCGGCTTCAACCACATCTTTTTCCGACCAAGTTAATCTATGGCTCCCAGGAATTAGAGTCGTTCCACCATCATCTCGCCCTACGTCAGTTAGATAAGCCAAGGTTTTAACAAATACACAGTGAAACTTGTCTTGTTCGATATATGTACCCCATCCATGTTTGGTACCTCGATGAAAAGCTATCGGTTGATATCTGTGCGAATTTACTTTAGGAAGGTCGCTTTCTGGGTCTCTTCGGTTAATGATGGCTTCGGTTTCTTCCAATCGCACTTCACCACCAACAATATCCTCAACCAATGGAATCAATTTAGGATGAACCGCATACTCCAACAATGATCTATGGTACTGTACTAAGTTACCCATCAGTATATGATGTTTTCCGATACGATGAGTATAGATAGGGGGAAGTTTAGAACCCTTTTCAATCATTGACTTTGCTAACTGCAGAGATTGATAAAGTTCTTTAATCTCATTGCTGGTTAGTACTTGCCTTAGAATGACAAAACCGTAAATATCAAAGTGTAGTCTTTGGGAAGAAGTTAAACCTACTTTTGTTCTCTTACTCAACGGGAAATCTCCTCGTAATATTGTTTGACAGGATGATGATACTCCAAATTCACTCTACCTGCTAACAGCTGAGATAAATCCTCTCTTCTCTTGATCTTTACTAACCGAAGGTTTAGAATTTGCTTGACATAACGGATATTCTTAATGATAAGATCAGCATTAATGGATAATTTACTATCCGAAGTTTGGCATAAAGAGTTTATTGCTTCTAATAGCAGTCGGCTAGACTTTTTTGACAACCATGAGGATCGACACAGACTTTTCATTGGCTCGATAATTTGGTTTGATAAATTTGCCATGGAAGGATCTCGTAGCTGATCCTCCCATTTTGTCAATTTGTCAATCATAGTTTCCAGCCTTATGTCATCTGTTTGAATTATTTTCTCTTCTGCTTTGTAAAGATATTCAACAGCAATTACCATAGAAGTAACGACTTGACCTTGATTTTTTTGGGCTTCATCAAATTTATTTCGATCCAAGTCTATTTGGATTTTGCTTATCATTTCCCGAATACCACCTTGGAATAATTGCTCAATTGTTTTGGTCACTGATTGGGCCGATTCAGCATGTCCGCTTTGTTGTAAATTTTTCTGGAGGTTGTACAGACGGTATTCAATATATTTAATTTTTTTTTGAATGTAAATTTGGTTTTGGGCCAATCGTACAGGTTTTTTACTATCATGTAAATTTGGGTAGTAGTCATATTGCCCTTTCTGAGATCCTGCTTGACCAAAACTAGCTGTCCGTTTCTGCAACCATTTTTGCCATTCCATTAGGAGACAAAGTTCAACTTGTACTTGTTCTAATTCCTTTTGGCTTTGCTGAATTTGAACTTTCCCTAATTGTTGCACCACTTCTTCTAGTTTGTTCCCAGCTTTTGTAGCGAAAGCTAGTGCCATCCGAATCTGAGCTCTGCTGATCTCTTGGGCGGCTTGACTTTGCAGTTTAGCAGCTGATTTCAGATGTAATCTGAAGGATTGGTGAATTTGTTTTTTGGACAAGAATTCAGACCCAATTGACACTTGACCGACTAAGTCTTGGGTTATTTGAGCTAGATTTAGTTGATACTGGCTGGTTCTCTTCGTAATATTCTGCTGCTGGTCGAATGCTGATTTGGTCAATTGTTGAGCTAGATCCTGATACAACTCAGTCAAAGTTTTTTGCTGTTGTTGATTTTTGCGAACTGCATGCAACAGTAAATGTAGTTTTTGCTGAACTGGCGAATCTTCAGTAGACTGAATTACTTCTATCTGATCTTGTAAATGACTTATTTTTTCCAGCTCAAAATCGTTAGCAATATCCCACTTTTTTTCTGTTTTCATGTGAGTTTTTCGCTTTTTCAACTTTGTAGTAGATTTGACTAGTCTTTCCAAAGCCGACTGTTGAGAGGTTAATGCTGACTGTAGTCGGTTATTGGCGAGTTGATCAATCGCCATTTTCATTTGCTCACACGCTTTTCCTATTAGTAATACCGCATCTGGTTCAACAGCTAGAGCTGTCATAGTAGGCTCAATTTTCCTTAATATCTGTTCGGTTTTTTCTTGTATTCTATTTTGTTCTCTTGTAATTGTTTGGATTGATGTATTTTGGGGGGAGTTATATGATATATATTTCCACGTTTGTCGAATAACATTTTTCTGCTCCTTAACCAATTCCAACAAAGACCCATCAACTGTTAATTCAGTCAAGTGTTCAATTCTATTTTGGTATCTTTCGTTCAATGGTTTAATCTCGATAAAATAAATATTTGAATAAGTAGATTGATTCAAAGTGTCGAGAGCTGAAATTGAGTAAGTAATCACATCACCACTAGAAAGATCAAGTTTTTCGAGGTGTAGAATATACTTTTGTATTTGTCGCTTTTTTCTTTTTTGATCGTTAAAGTTCCATTCGTCGCTCGATTCAGGTTTAAGAACTACAGGTTTTCCACCATTCTTTTGATATAAACACTGAACCGATTGCAATCCAAAATCGTCTCCTACATTAGTCTTGATTACCACTTCAGACAACTGCGTCACACGAAGGTCGCGATTAGGCTCAGTTATTGTAATTGTTGGCTTTTTATCGGGAATTACCAGTATCTGGTAAGTAATTGATTCTTTATTAGAAAACCCATCCACACATTCTATTCTAATTTCGTATGTTTGCTCGCTTGGATCTTTAGTACCTAGTTCGTCCAGCCGTAGACGATAGCGGTATTGTAAAGTATTAGTATCCAAAATTTTAATCGGAATTAGCTCATCTTGGTTGAATCGGATATTAGCATTGGCTATTGTTTTATTGGTAGTCAATCGAATAGTAGCGAAAGTACCATCAACTCCTTCTAAATTACCATTGTTATATTGGGTTATTGGTTGGAACTCAGTGTAGGCCGGGTATTGATAGTCGACATCAATGTGTGTTAAAACTAGAGGGTCAAAAACCCGCACCGTATACATTTCAGATTTTCTCCCATTGATTAATAGATAATAGTTGAAATCTGACTGTAAATTGAGGTATTCGTAAGTAAACTGGTTTTGACTCGTTTGATGCAATAAAACTTCAACACTTGGAGGTTCACTCCACTTAACTTGAGATTCGGTTTGGTCAAGATTTTGGGAGATAGCAACAACAGGCCCCGCCTTACGCCCACTAGTATGAACACTAAGCGGTAAGCTACTACCTCTCAATAATCGAGCATTACCAGGTACAATACTAAACCGCGTAGCTAACACTGGTAAAGTTGGCTGCCAAGGCACCAATAGACGACGGCCAGAAATCTCTGTCTGTTCAGGAAAGTGCTTTACCAATAATCCAATACTCATCAAAAGAAGGACTGCGGCAAAAACAACCCGGTTTCGATATTGTAGATCGACTACCGATGTAAAATCTATATTATTGATAGTACTTCCTAGGTCTGTAGCTAAGCGATCCCAGATCTGACTTTGAATAACATCCTCAGGCTCATTCTGACTCACTTGGACAAGTGCTGATAACCGATCTTCCAGTTGAGGATATCTTTGTTCTACTAATAGAGCCATATTTTGCTTTGTTATAGGTCGAATACAATTAACAACCACACGAAACCAAATCGACCAGACAAATAACATAGCAAGGGAAATTAAGATTGTAAACCTTACAAACATGGGTAACGGAATTAGTAAATCTACTAAACCAAAAACGATCACCAAAGCTAACATGTACACAAAAACCATTGCTAAGCTAGAGATGATCTTTGCTCGCTGTAAATGGAGGATTGCCAACGACAAGCGTGATTCCACCTCGAGTATCATTTTGTCCAAGATCAGATTAGTTGTAGTGTTCACTTATTTTAGATCAGAAGGTTCAGAGGAAAAATGTCGAACCGTAACACAATTGATTTAGCCCAGTATTGTCAATAAATTGAATGAATAGACTATCTAAAATCTACGACTGTATATACCTTAAAGCTAAAGACTCTCTCATACATTTTTATCAGCGCTATAAAGAATCTTCATTTGGTGGGAGTGTTCTTTTTTCATTACTAAATGTCTCTTCCTTGGCCTACCATCCAAAATAATGGCTAAGACAAGTATTCCACTTTTGGGCGTGTATTTCCAATCCTACCTTGCCAAAGTGAATACCATCGTAACGAAATTGTTCACCAACCAACTCGTCTGTCGTAGGTCCTGATGCAGCTAAACCTCTTCGTACGAGTTCTCGTTGTCCATTGATAATCTCAGCCTGTCTATTCTGATAATCAGGTCCAATATAGGAAACCTCAGCTATAAACCATAATACGGATTGACCAATATCTATTTCTGACTGACGAATAACTTTTTTCATTCTGTTGGCATAGTCATCCGATGAAGTGCCAAGCATGGTATCCGATTCACCTTGATGCCATAAAATAGCTTTTAAGCCGTTAGGCCGGAGTTGTTTTAAGACTGCCCCTAATCGCGAATAGAGACCATCTTTGATCGATGGCTGCCACTGATGTGTCGCTGTCCCCCCCCAGCCTACCGAGACAAAACCGATTGGCCGACTTAATTTTTGGCTGAGCTGATCACCTAAGAGAGGCCATGGCGTTCCACCTTCGCCTGTGGCAATTGGTTGGGGATCGTTAGCCACTTGCCATCCCTCTAACCCCAAAGCCATTACATTACCAGAAGTTGTTTCTTGGCAGGGATACCCATGATTAGCCGAGTTAGATTGACCTGCAGTAACAAAAATTTCACCCACACCAACTTGATCAATCTGGCTTTGTTTTATTGTTATTCCCTCCTGAATAGCCTTAAAAGTAAGCTTATGCCAACCGATAGGTAGAAAAATTACCCCCGAGAAACTCCCATCTTTCCCAATTTCTAAAGTTTGGTGGCAACCACTATCTGACATAACTTCGATCTTAACACCTTCGACTTTACGATGTTTTATGTACCCATACAAGTCGACACCAGCTTGATTATTTGTATCTGTTTGAACTACTTTTTTTGGAGTTGGTTGAATAATCTGAATTTCCATTTTGGTCTAATGTTCCAAGTTTTCAAAAATTAAAAAGCTTATGGGTTTGGTTATCTCACGTACATTTTTGAGCATATCTTATTTGATCTATTTTTCTCAAGTAAATCCTAACCAGACTGCAGATGTTCGTAATTGATAACGTGATCCTGTGCTATACTAATTCTTAATACGCGCATGATAACAATCATATTTCATATTTAGCTACATCCCTGATTTTATGAAACTACAGTGGAAATATGCCCTGATCATCAATGTATCTGTTCTAGTGATACTGGGAACATTTTACTTAATAAACGATTTTGCTTCTCAAAGGGACTTACGTCGTTTACATCTACGGAACGTTGAAAATGGAGCTATGCTACGTCAAATTGCTGATAGAATCCGTATTCAGGTAGAGCAAGATATTGAGCGACAACAAGGATTTCATCAACCCAAAATTGAAGAAATCCTACGTCAAATAAAATCAACAGCTAGTGAAATGACAAATGTTGTAGACATAAACGTAACTGATGGAGTAAACGCTAAAATTGCTGCTAGTTTGGTTGCGGGAAAGACCCCAGCTCATTTGATGAATTTCACCGAAATTGATTTATTTGAAATTCAACGTAAGGCGATGCAAGTTTATAATATGGTTGAACTTCCGGAAAAAGGCTATGGGAGTGAAATTATCGTACCATATCGAGTCGACTGGCTAAACGAGTATTCAGATGAGAATACCATTTCCGGTGTGATACAGGTTTTATTTTCTTCCCCTGATATTAATCACTACATTCAATCCATTCGGTGGCGACATTTATGGGCAATCATTGCGACCATTCTACTACTTTGCTTGGTTATTGTTGTAACTACAGTACGGCTAGTTCTGCGACCATTGGAACAACTTACACAAATTGTTCGATTCGCCGAGGCTGATGATCTTTCATCTTTACAATTATCTTATCAGGCAGGAGATATTGGTGAAGCTACATTTGCGTTAGTCAGAATGTTGAAAGAATTAAAAGCTTCTCATCAAAAACGCCTAGATGCTCTAGGACAGTTCGCTGCTGGTGCTGCCCACGAAATACGCAACCCATTAAACACAATTGGTATGTCTACTCAACTTTTGCAAGTCATTTTTTCTCAACCCAATGTTAACAGCGAAGACGTTAACGAAGCTAGAGATACGCTGCAAATCATTCATAATGAAACCCAAGTTCTACGACAAACTTGTGATCATTTTTTAGCTTTGAACCGTCCACCGAAGCTAAACTTGAAACTAACATCTATTAACAGCTTAATAACTGAAGTTATTTTGGGGATACGGCTAATGTCTGAGGAAGCCCGTGTTAAGATTGTTGAGCAAATGGCACCATATCTGCCAGACATTAACATTGACGCCACACTTATTCGACAAGTGGTAGTTAATTTGATGCAAAATGGTATTCAATCAATGCCAAGAGGAGGTCGTCTATTTGTGTCAACGCAGTTAAAAAAATCTACTATTGATACACGCGTAGTATTGCAAATTCGAGACACTGGTGTGGGTATTGCTAATAGTATAAAAGAGCGTATTTTTGATGCTTACTTCACCACACGTGAGAATGAAGGTGGCATCGGTCTTGGATTAGCTATTGCTCATCAATCTATCAAGGCTCACCAAGCTCAAATCGAGGTACAAAGCCAAGTCGGAATGGGTACAACCTTTATCATATCTTTCAGGATCCCACCGTCCTAAGTTCAGAGAAGATTAAATGACGAAAATTTTAATTGTCGATGACGATCAAAATCAGCGTATTATTTTACGACGAATTCTGAAAAAAGAAAATTACGACTGCATGACTGCTTCAAGTGGTCAGCAAGCATTAGAACTTTTAGAAAAAAATTTATTCGACTTAGTCATCAGCGATATGCGGATGGGTAAAATATCAGGTCGAGACTTACTAAAGTCGATTCAAAAAAAGTGGCCCAAACTACCCGTTTTAATAGTGACTGCCTTCGCAGAATTACAAGATGCGATTCGATTGGTTACACATGAGGGTGCATTTTACTATTTTGAAAAACCAATTGACACGATGGAATTGAAGAAAGAAATTAAGAGAGCTCTGGTGGAAAAGTCACTACAAGTGCATGATTCAGAACAGGTAATTGAAGATAAAGACTGTTATCCTAGTGCTCATTTTGGGAATATAATTGGGCAAAGCCAGTCCATGCGAGATCTTTTAAAAACAATGCATCGGATTGTCGATCTGGGTGCTAACCAACTACTCATAACCGGAGAAACCGGTACGGGCAAAGATTTAGTCGCTCGTGCTCTACATGACTATAGCCCGAGAGCAAAAAAGCGTTTTGTAGCTGTGAACTGCCATACTATTCCGAACGAAATAGCGGAGACTGAACTCTTCGGTCATGTTCGAGGTGCATTTACTGGAGCCGACCGAAATAAACCAGGCGTGTTCGAAACTGCTCATGGTGGAACGTTATTCTTGGATGAAATTGGCGATATTTCCTTGAATCTTCAGAGCAAGCTGCTGAGAATTCTACAAGATCGACAAGTTTTTCGAGTTGGTTCAGTAGAAGGTAGACAGATCGATGTTTGTGTCATTGCAGCTACCAACACAGATTTGGTACAGGCTGTCGAAAAAGGACAATTTAGGGAAGATCTCTATTTTAGATTAAATGTTATTCCACTGCATTTGCCACCATTACGGGAA
>Ga0163179_10001696_pt1 | contig 15406 bp, 5 predicted proteins | sample AtlANTMetagenome_FD_109643 | JGI IMG/M metagenome (GOLD analysis project Ga0163179, IMG submission 109643) | Marine eukaryotic phytoplankton communities from the Atlantic Ocean - Atlantic ANT 2 Metagenome | ecosystem: Environmental > Aquatic > Marine > Oceanic | place: North Atlantic Ocean... | reverse complement strand
CCCAGAGAATGTTCTATCTTTAGATAAAACAGAATGGTCAACTATTGAACCTGTTATCAGAAAACCTGCAGGTGTAACAAATGCAAGGCTCTACGATAAGAGAGATCATACCTATGAGTTTGATGATGTTCAATATCTGAAGGTTGTTTGGTACTTTGAATTTGTAGATCTACCTGAAGTATTCAAACAATACATAACCATCAGAGCAGCAAACCTATTTGCTAATAGAGCTGTAGGTTCCAACGAAGTAGTTAAGTACTCTGAAAATGAAGAGGCTAATGCTAGAGCTGCAGTAATGGAATATGAAACACAGCAGGGAGACTACAACATATTTAATGATTCAGCAGGTGGAAGAGAGTTTCAAACATACCTACCTTATAACGCTATTAAGAGATAAACATGGCTGCAGTTTCACAGACAGTACCTAATTTATTAGGTGGGGTAAGCCAGCAACCAGATCCAATCAAACTACCTGGACAAGTTAGAGAGGCTGTAAATGCCTATTTAGATCCTACGTTTGGTTGTAAGAAAAGACCACCTACAGAGTTTGTAGGATTACTTGCTAACAACATCCCAACAGATGCTAAATGGGTTCCTATCTTTAGGGACAACAATGAGAAGTATATAGTTGCTATCTACAAATCAGGTAGTCCTGCAGTTATTACTGTTAAAGCTTGGGATGCAACAACAGGAGCCACTCGTACCGTTACAGTTGACGCTAGTGCTCAAACTTATCTTGATACCACAGACTTAAATAGTCTTCATACCTTATCTCTTTCTGACTATACATTAATTTCTAATAGTCAAAGGGATGTCAGCATGAACCAAATTCAACTGACAACTACTAAGGAAGAAGCTCTAGTCGTTATTAATTCAGTTGCTTATAACACTACCTACTCTATTGATATAAATAGAGATGGTAATACAGCACAAACCATAGTTTATAGCGCATCAGAATTAGAGATTACTCCTGGTTCTTATGAGGTAGCTGATGGTGGTGGATGTTCTCAGCACTCAGCTGGAGATCATGCTTCCTCTGCTACAGGTAAAACAGGACTTCAATATCGAATTAATAACCAATGTGCTGCCTATTATGATGAAGAATCTAATGCTTATATCTCTAGATATAACGCTAAGGTTATTCTTAAAAATGGTGGTGTTGGTTGGAGAGTAGGAGATACAGTCACAGCAACTGAAGGTGGTAAAACATTTACCATTCGAGTCAGTAAAGAGAAGTTTGAATATACCTATGCAAGTGATGGAATAGCGACCTTCACAACTCCTAGTAATGCCAGCTCAGGTACTTTAACGATAGGTGACATTATCACCAATCTAAAGAATGCAGTTAATGCTTTATCTAATTATACCTGCGATACTATTGGTAATGTTTTAAGAATCAAAAGAGACGATACCAGATCATTCAACATAGCTGTACGTGGTGGTACTACTAACAGGGCAATGACCGTCGTTAAAGATACGGCCAATGACATTACAGAATTACCATTCCAATGTTTTCCAGACTTCCAGTGCAAAGTAAATAATACTTCTGATAGTGAGGCAGATGATTACTATGTCAAGTTTGTCCCAGATGCTGCAGGTATCCCTGGAGCTGGATCGTGGGAGGAAACAGTTAAGCCAGGAATAGAAACAGGTCTGAACTCATCAACAATGCCTCATGCCTTAGTCAGGCAGGCTAATGGTACCTTCACACTTGGAGCTCTTAATAGTTCGTCAGCCTTTGGAGGATGGGCTAGTAAGGGAGTAGGAGATGAAGCTAGTAACCCTAACCCCTCTTTTGTGGATCAGGGTATAGCTAATATGTTCTTCTTTGGAAACCGTCTTGGGTTCCTAAGCGAAGACGCAGTAATCCTTAGTCAGCCTGGAGACTACTTTAACTTCTTCCAGACATCAGCTATTACTGTTAGTGATGCTGACCCTATAGATTTAACAGCTTCATCTACCAGACCAGCAATACTTCAATCAGCTGTAGGTACCCCTAAAGGTTTAGTGTTATTTGCTGAGAATGCTCAGTTTCTCCTAGCATCTCAGGATGTAGCCTTTGGACCTTCAACAGTAAAATTAACTGAAATTTCTTCTTATACATATAGGTCAATAACCCAGCCACAGAGTACCGGTGTCAGTGTCATGTTTGTAACTGAGGCAGATACCTACTCTAAGATCCTAGAGATGGCTGTGGACTCTGTAGATAACAGACCAACAGTTGCTGATAACACAAGAATAATTCCAGAATATATTCCTCCTGATTTAAAATGGGCAACCAATAGCCCAAATAATAGTTTGCTCTTTTGGGGTGATAATACAAATACTGTATATAACTTTAAATTCTTTAACCAAGGACGAGAAAGGCAGATAGCAGGTTGGAGTAAATGGACGTTCCCTACATCCGTTAGGATGATGGGCTTTGATAATGACACCGCTTACATAGTTTGTTTTGATGGCACAAATTCTATTCTCCTTAAAATGGAGCTACTGGATGATCCAGGTACAGCTCCTATATCTACTTCATTTAACACTAAATTCCTTCCTCGACTGGATTACATCCACTACAAAGCAGACTTAACAGCAAGTGCATCGGGTAGTAATACTAAAATTTATTTCCCAGCTGGAGGGTTTGTCACAGGTGCAACTCCTGTATTTATTGTAACCAGTGGAGCTGATGCAGGTCACTTCTTAAGACCTTCGATTGCTAGTGATGGTGGTGGTAGTTATATATTAGTTCCTAATACATTCACCTCTGCAAACTATGTAATTGGATTGCAGTACAGGATGAGCGTATCTTTACCATCATTCTATGTAACCAACGAAGGAAGAGCAGACAGAATAGATAACCCAGTTGTAGAAACCCTTCGATTAGATCTTTACTATTCAGGTCGATACCAAGTAGAGATCGAAAGATTAGGTTATGCAAACTGGACTCACGACGTAGACGTTGCAAGAGCTGGACTTTACTTAGCAAATAAACCTGCATTAGAAGAGGTAGTCACAAAAGACGTACCTATTTTCTGCTTAGGAAAAGATGCTAAGGCAAGTGTCTATGCAGATGATCCCGTTCCATCAGCTATTACTAGCTACTCATGGCAGGGTCATTACAACAAACGAGACGTAATCCAACTTAAAGGATAAGAATGAAACCGTATTACCGTGATGCCACAACCAAAGATGCGATACTTTTAGCTAATAATCTTCGGAAAGAAGATCGAGAAGAGCTTGAGGGTGTAGGACATAAAAATGTTTTACTAGCCCTCATTTTCATAGTTCAGATAAGTGAAACAGCTATAGCCTTTTTTGATGAAGATGATTCATTAGGAGGTATTGGAGGAATATTGCCTGACCCTAGAGATGGGGTGGCAATTGTTTGGATGTTATGCACTCCAATAGTTCAAAGAAAACCCCATACATTTATCAGACACTTAAAGCGTTTCCTTAATGAACAGCATGAGTATCGGATGCTATGGAATATCGCAGATGCGAGAAATAAATTTCACCATAAATTACTTAAATTATTAGGTTTTAAATGTTTAAGAATGACATATCAACCCCCGTATGGATTGCCGTATTTGGAGATAGTTAAATTATGTGCCCAGTAACAGCCGCCGCTGCGGGAAGTGCAAGTGCTGCTTTGACTGCAAATATTGCAATAGCTGGATTAGCCGTTAGTGCTGTTAGTACTGGTATAGGAATGTACCAAGCTCAGCAAAATATGCAGTTCCAAGCTGCATCAGCTAGACAGCAGCAAGACCTTTCATACAGACAAGCTCAACAGCAACAAAGATTCCAAAACGAACAAATAGTCAACAAACATATAGGACAAGTCAAAGCACAACAAGCAGCCTCCAACGCTGCAAACATGGCTTGGTTCTATGGAGATCAATCAGCTAACAAAGCTTGGATATCTCAACAGCAAAAGTTCAACGAAGTAAAAGATAAAGCCGCCTTTAAATCCCAAACCATCCTAGCCAAGATGATTGGCTCCAAAGGAAAGGTATTAGCTAGTGGAGCCACTGGACAGTCGGTTGGACTACTAGCACTAGATGCAGAACGTAGAGGAGGGTTTGCTCAAGCAGAGCAAGATGCAACCGTTAGAAGTGCTGAGTTGGCGATGGGTAACTCTATGGAAACCACACGCCTTAAAGCTCTATCTAATGCAAATAGGATTGGCTCAATGCTCGACTTCCCCGTACAAGCCCCACAACTATCACCAGAACCTGTAGGTATCGGAAAAGATTTAGAGCTGGGAATACCGGCTTATAGTTGGGCATAACAATGACATCTAGAATTTATAACCAAGTTGACTATGGAAGTAATTTCCAAGGGTCAGCTAAAGAGGAATCATTTACAAAAGTAGAAGCTCTAGATCAATCAGAAGCCATTAAGAAAAGGGCTGCTCAAAAAGTAGAAAGTATAGGTAACTTAGCTAAAGCTGCACAGATCCAAGGAAACTTAGATCAAGCTACCTTAGCTGGTAATCAAAAGATCGCTGGAGCAAAACTTGCTCGTGATCAAAAGATGGTTCAAGGGTTCTTGTCTTTAACTAAGACAGGTCTTGAAGCATATTCAAAAATGAATGAGGTAAGAGAGCAAGGTAAAAGAACACAAGGAATTTTAGATAGTATTGGTTTTGGTAATGAACCCCTAGTAGTAGATGAAACGAAAGTAGAAGCCAATAAAATAGATGATCAAAATATCTCTACTGAATCCAAAACTGTTAATGAGGTTTCTACAGACCTAAATAGTACAGGCAATATTGAAGATAAATCTTTATCCCATCAACTACAAGAAGATACAACTTTCAATAAGTTAAAGGGTATAAAGAACAGTCCAGCATCTGCAGCGGCTATACATTCTGCCTACATAAAAGAAAGACTCAGAAATACTCCTGATAATGAAAAGCCTCGAACAGTAGCCGAAGCTCAAATACTAATCACTCAACTTAATAGAGATTTCCTTAATGCTGCAGGGCTAAACGATCCAAGATTTATTGATCAAATAATTCAGGATTTGGCTCCCACAATGCGTAATAACAATATGCAGACCCTCACCAAATTAGTTGAGGATGGGATTAAGGTAGATCAAAAGGCAAACCTAGAAGGTGCAAAGTCTGAGATAGCTGTTTTATTTGATAACAAAGAAGATGCAAACTCTATTTGGCTTAAAGCCTATGACAAATTTCTAAATGGTAATGTTGGTTATACAGGTGACTCAGCAGAACTAAATCAAAAAGTTTTAGAAACTATTTTAGAAGAAGCATCCCTAGCTGGTCCTCATGGTCAAACAGTAATTAGAGATCTTAGAAAGGTTTTAAAAAGGCCAGGTATTAAAGGAACAGAATTAGAAAAGCAATACGAACATATTTTTGATAAATATGAAAAGAAAGCTAAAACTAATGCTGTTAATGACTACACACTAACTCAAAGGAAAAGGGCTGCAGATAGGCAAATAATAATAGATGACTATTACGAGAACCCTTCAGCTGAAAATAAGTTAAAAGCAATAGAAGCTTTAAAGAAACAAAACACAGCTGAGTCAATAGCACTAGCCAACAAGCTAGCGTCTACTGGTCTTAACTATGATCCCCATCAAGCAACAGAGCTCGCTATCGAGCAAGCAAAGGGAAATGAGTTAGACGAGGATATGTTACGGACTCTCCTAGATGAGAATGTTATTTCCGTTGATGAGTATAAATCTCTGAAAGAATCTGGACCTCTTAGACAAAGTAAGAAGGAATTAGATGAGACTTTAAATAGTACTCAAATGCAAAAAGCGATATTATCTTCTCTTGTTCAGGGTGTACCAGAAAAAGAACAAAATAGTGAGTTAAAGCGACAAGCTGGGGTAAGACTAATAGCTATACAAGATGATCTTAGGGATGCAGTACTAGCTGAGTTAAGAGTCAATCCAAATTTAATAGGAGATAAGAAAGAGTTAGCTAGTGTTATAGATGAAAAATTAAAGAACCTATTAAGCCAACCTCAATATAAAGCAGTACAAAGCCCTTTAGCAGATAAGCAATGGAGCTTCCCAGCAGAAATAAGCAATACACAAAACCTAGCAAATATAACTGTTGCCGGAAAAGTAGGAGTCGAAGACTATTCAAACCTTAGTCATGATCAATTATTTAATCAGCAAAAATTTTCTATAGGTGAGATGAATCCTACTAAGGATTACTTCTTCGCAAAAGATGATTTAAAAGTTGAATTAACTAGATTCAAAACAGATGGGCATGGAAGTAAACGACTACAAGATCTAGCTCAAAGTATGGGGTATTCACCAAAAGCATTTTTAAATGCTCAGATGCGTCTGCGTGGTCTACCTAATATTAATAAAGTAAATGTAGAAGGCATTGAAGCTCCAACAAGTTTCAACAGTCTAAATGATGGCTTTAAATATCTTGTCAGTGATGGTGGCTTACCTTGGAGAGGTTCAGCCTATCTAGCAGCAAATATTGAAGCATTAACTGGATGGAATTTCAACCTGGATGATAAAGGTCAACTTAGTGTTGCCCCCTGGATGGAATCACCAGCAAGAGTAAAAAATTTAGAAGCCGCTTTTGGCAAACCAATGGATCAAATTACAAACCGAGAACAGTTGAACTATATGCTCGTGGAAATGAAGAGAGACCATCCCGAGTCTTACCGAGTTTTCATGGACCCACAAGCCTCACATCTAGCGTTAACTAAGGCAACTTATAACTACTTTGGGTTTGGGATGGGAGACGCTCAAAGCGTAGCAAACATTAATGGGAAAATAACAGGTTTATTAAATAAAAGACCTGACTAGTTAACTCTCTAAGGTTGCGACCTAAGAGAACAATTCATATACACAATGGCCGATGAACTAACGGATATTGATAGTCTATTTGAAAATACAGAAGACCCCATCACAGAAGGGAACCCTGAAGATTTACAAGAAGGCTTCGATAACTTACCAAGCGTAACCTCACCTACAGATCAACAACAGCAACAACCCCAACAACAAGAAACAGCTCGAGCTCAAACAACAGAGAGAAACCCTTTAAACTGGCTACCTGAAACTTTAAAGCCTACAACCCTTAAACAGGGATATGATGCAGCTACAGGACTAGTCAATGGTCAAGGTGATGATGTTTTCAGGAACGCTACAGCAAATGTAGTTGATTTTGTAGACAACACTTTTCTAGGTGATCAAAGGAGTAAAGACGAAATACTAGAGACTAGAGATCAACTCACTGGTCAAGGTGTATTAAATCGACAGAAACAAATAGAAAGCGCACAACCTAACTTAGTTTCAGAGACTGTAGGAGCTTTTATTGGTGCTCGTCTTGGAAACCTTGAAACAGCTTTTGAATTAGGTGAATTAGCGGGAGATACCGTTAAGTGGGGTTCCCAAAGGCTAGCAGGACAAGAAGTAGATCCTACTCAAATCCCCTTTAACGATAAATATGAATGGGCTCAGTGGAATCTAGGTAGAAGTACATTTGGAGCTCAAACAGGTGTAGGACAAGTAGCTCAAGGCTTCATTGGTTTCGCTCAAATACTTAAATCAACTGGTGGTCTAAAAGGACTAGCAGATGGAAAGGCAAAAGTACTTCAACGCTTTTGGACCAGTGGCGGTTTAAAAAACCAACGAGCCTTACCAACTGGACTTTCTAAAAATTTAGCTAGAGCTGGTCTAGTTACGAAAGGAGGAATGGTTGGAGGTCTGTATGGAATACCTGCAGATGTCATTACAACTATTACTGACCCTGAACAGTCAAACCTTTCAAACTTAATCAAAGAGAAAGCTCCTGAATGGTATCCAACATGGCTAACTGCTTTAGCTGTTGATGCTGATGACAGCATGGCTGAAGCCATCTTTAAGACAAGTCTAGAAGGATTTGGTCTTGGATATGTAGCAGATTCAGCTGGTGTAGTAATTCATGGTCATAGGTATTTTAAGCAACTATTAGATGGAGGAGTTGATAAAGAAACAGCAACAAAACTAGCTACTAAAGAATCGATTGAGTATCAAAAACTACAAGAGCCTTATAGTGCCCAATCAATAAGACCCGAACAGGATATAGAGGTAGCTTTTCCACCAACTGATCTAGGTAGATATGAGTTCTGGAGATTAGGCTCTGAAAGTAGTTCTACTAATTTATTTGGTGAACTAGGAGAAGTAGCTGAAACCCTCAGATCATACTCAGTAGATGATCAGGTTAGGTGGTATAAAAAAGCTAAATTTGATAGAAATCAGAATGAATACTTTCTCCCTTTTCTATCTTTAGAAGCACAGTTCAAAATCAATAATGGAGATGCCAAAAGACTCTTTCAACTTCCAAATGGAACAATAGTAAAATTTGATTTCCATAGATTCGGAACTAACACTGTGGATTCAGGTAGAGTTTCAAGTAAAGAGGTATCCCTAGCTTGGAATGTTAAGAGTAAAGGTATAAAAGGTAGAAACCTTAAGGAGGGCATAGATCCAGCCAGTGACTATGGAAAGAAATGGAAAGAGTGGTATGACGCTGGAGAAGAAGGTCCAGGTCCAGTCAGACCAGAACAAGAAGATCTTGGTGGCTGGAGTAGGCAAGTTATTCGTGAGATACAAACAGTTATAAGAGAAGAAATTGAAGCAGGAACTATTGTCACAAATACCCCGTTAGAAGATATAGAAACGGGTTTATCTGGAGCACAAGCTAGACGAGCTGCTGATTGGGCTAAAAAGAATCTTCCAAAAGAAACTGAGCAACTATTTCTTGATAACTTTGCGGAAGATCAAGGTAGTGGTGGATGGGAGAGAGTACTAGAACAAGTAATGATGGATAGGGGTTATGCTGGTAGTGAGAACCCCTTAGATGCTACTGACGCATTTGAGTTAATTAAGAAGATAAATGGCAAACCTAAAGCAAAGAATGCTTGGCAGGCTCTGACTCCTGAACAACAACTGTATGCGTTTGATCAGTTTGTAAGTAATCAAATGATTGAGCGTCCCAAGGGTATGCAAGAGATGCCAAATATCAGAAGAGATCTATATAAAAGAGCAGGCTTTGGAGATCCTGATTATCGCGGTGCACAAACTGCAATAGCTAGAAGTTCACCAGATGGTAGGAATAGATGGCTTACCCCTGTTAATGAAGTTCTTGATGAATTTGGAAACAGAGATCCAGTTGCAACAGAAGCTAAGATTTTTGAAACTTGGCGAGCACAAATCAACCCAATAGTAATTGCAAACGACTATATCTTTAACACCAGTGCAGGTGCAGGAGTAGCTGAAGGTAGAATCGAAAGATATTTAAAATTAAGAATCCAACAGGAAAGAGGCATCCCTATTACCTGGGATGACGTTAAGGCTGTATTCCCTGAGTATTTCGTAACAGGAGCAAGGCAACCTATAACAGAGATACCTAGACAAATTCTTGAAGACATTGAAGGATTTAAAGTAAGTGCTGAACTTGCTGGCATGGCAGATAATAGTGCTAGAGATCTTGATGGGGTTATAGTTACAGACGGATTCTTAGTTGATATAGATGGTGTATCACTCAACAAGTTTGACGAGCAAAGCATCAATGACTTCCTTACAAAGAACTCTCAGCTCCTAACTAGAGAGGATGTTCGTCTCTACTATGGTGTTACTACAGAAGGAAAGCCATTCTTAAATATCAATCGATTAGTAGCTGCAGATGATGAAGCTCAAGCTTTAGGATTACTATTTGACCAAGTTGATATCAAATCTGCTACAGGTTGGGTACAGGCTGATTCTCCAGCAGGTCTTTCATATAGATTCACAAATTATCAACAAATTCTATCAAACCCCGATATTCAGAAAGTCTTTAAAGAGGCATATATAGAAAATTATAGACAGTCTGATTGGGATCAATATATGGAGAATGCTCCTCCTGGGGAGTATGAAAAAACATTTGATGCATTTGTTGGTGATGGTTTATTAAACCTTAGAGATTTCATGTCAGACCCACCTCCAGGTCTTGAATTTACTGGAGGAGGAGCTACTGGTAGAGCTGGTAAAGCAGAAGGAGTAGACTTTGAGCTCATTGATACCTATGGAATTGATCAGCTAAAAACAACTAAAGGAAATCATCTAGATAGTATATTCTCCAATCCCCACGAAAGGAGAACAGTTACACCTACAGAAGCAGCTGCTCAACAACTACAAGAGGTCACTACCCCTAACGTAGGAACCCGCTCAGGAAGCCAAAGAACTCTTACTAATGCACAGATAAGACTCTTAGCTGATGGGGCTCCAGACGGTGTAGAGGAGCAAATTAGAACGCTTGTACGTGATACTCCTATCAACATAAGAGAGTTGTCTCAATTAACTCAATTATCAGAAGGAGAGATCTTAGAAAATGCAACAAAGAGCTTAGCGGATATATTTGATCAGCACACCGGAAAGGTTGATTTAAGTAAGTTAGATGTAACTGAATATGGAGATACTGGAGATGTCCTACTAACAAGAACAGGGATCGTACAGACACGAATGCTAATGCAAGAAATGTCTAAAGGTCTTTGGGAATCTTCCTATAACATCGTCAAATTAGGTGATGCTGGAGAGGATTCTTTTGCTCAAGTAGAGCTAATGGTCAAACAGTGGAAATCCTTAGCAAGAACATACAAGATTAGTGCTAATGCTCATAGTAATCTCCTACATGCTTCAGCAATTAAGCTTCCTTGGGGTGGTGAAGTACCTAACCCAATACCAAAAGTAGATTTAAACAAGGTAGATACCAAATTAAAAGAAGGTGAGAAGGTCTTAGATGATTTAGTAGAGAAATTAAAGAGTGGTGATGCAGAGGCGAAGAGAGCAGCAATGAAGATTGCTAATACTCTCTTACTATCTGATGGTGATATAAGTATCACAAATAAACTCTGGCAATACATCGGAGAAATATCTATTGGGCAAGGCTTAAAGATCATGTATAACTCCCTGTTATCTGGTCCAGCCACACATCTAGTTAACACTACTTCTAACATGATCAATACGGTCTATAGACCTATTGCAGCAGCAACAGGTGGAAATGTTAGAGAGAAGAAAATGGCTGCAGCTGGCTTCTATGGAATCCAACAGACATTAAAAGATTCTTTCACAATGGCTGAAAAGGTTTTTAAGAATGGAGGAAAAGCGATCAATGATGGTGGTAAAGGAATCGTCATGGATTCTGAACTAAATGCAAAATTAGATCTATTACATAAAGCAGCTAAAGCTAGTGATGATAGGGGGTTTAAGTATGGGGTTGGTATGGTTGACATCACTCATGGTGTTGCGAACTTCCCACTATTCAGTTGGCCTAGTAATTTACTAGTTACTGCAGACGAGTTCTTTAAAACTATGGCAGCTCGTATGGAATACAATTCTCAGATGATGGGAATAGCCATAGATGAAGCTGGAAGTGGAAAAAATATAGACGATGTATTCCAAAAGCTCTTAAAAGACAACCTAGATACTAATTTCGATAAAGGTACAGGAGCAATACTTAACGAAGACCTACTAAAATCTGCAAAGGAAACAACTTTCCAAACAGAATTATCAGGTCCAGCTGCTAAATTTGCTCACTTTATTAATGAAGCTCCAGCTTTAAGGGTATTCTTCCCATTCGTAAAGACTGGCCATAACATTATGGTCTATGCAGGGGAGCATGTACCTCTATTGAATAGACAGCTCACAGAATATAAAGCCGTAATGGCTGGCGATGACGAATATGCCAAAGCAGTGATGAAGGGAAGAGAGTCAATTGGTAGATATATGGTAGTAGGTGCTGGTTTAGCTGCCTGGAATGGTCTTATTACAGGTAATGGTCCTGTAGATCCTGACCAAAGAAAGCTTTGGCTTAAAACACACCAACCTAGATCAATAAAAATAGGTAATACTTGGATTAAATATGATCGTATTGAACCTTTTGGTCAGATACTGGCTCCTTGTGCAGACATTATTTATATGGTGCAAACAGGACAGCTAAGTGAAGACAGAGCTGAATACCTGACTGGATATTTAACCTATTCCATAGCATCTAACCTTACTCAGAAGTCCTTCTTCCAAGGGTTAGTCCCTCTGGGTAGATTATTAACCCCAGGATGGCAAGGTCAAGATGCATTAACACGAGTTTCAGTAGATACATTTAATAACTTCATACCTTTAGCCTCTGCTAGACGTACATTCACCAACTTACATACTCCCTACTATCAAGAATTTAATAATGTCTTTGATAAATTAGCTAATCAGGTAAGTTGGGGAGCTGTTAAGGGTGATGATCAGTATGATTGGCTTAATGGTAAGAAAATAGGTAATGATAGAGGATTACTTAACTCTTTATTACCACTTCAAATAAATACTCGTGGCTCAAGCATCGTTCATGACAAATTAGAAGACATAGAATTTGATAGTTCTGGAATAGTTAAAGAGTTAGGAGGCATTGAGCTCAATAAGAAGCAAAAAGCTCGCCTGGCTCAGCTCATGGGTAACTCTGGTTTATATCATGAGCTAGAGAAGTGGGTAACACATCCAGACTTTGATCAAGCGGTAGAAGATTTTAAGACGAAACTTAGACAGGGACAACCCGTCACTAAGCAGAACGAATATTTCTACAAACAAATCACGAGAATTATCGCTAAATATAGGGATGGAGCTCTTGAACAAGTTAAGAATGAGTTCCCTGAGCTTAGAGATAAGGTAAATGAAAGAGAACTATATAGATATAACCAAAAAACAGGTAATAACGCAGTCCAAGAATTAGCCAATTTTTAAAAAATGACAATAAGCAATGGCTGTCACATCAAACTCATACACAGGGAATGGTTCAACTACGAACTATTCAATTACATTTCCATATATAGCTACCACTGACATAAAAGCTCAGATCAATGGTGTAGCAACAACAGCATTTTCATTAGCCAACGCAACAACAGTCGCATTTAGTAGTGCTCCAGCAAACGGAGCATCTATTATTCTTTATAGACAAACAGACGATACAACTATCCCAGCGACTTTCTATGCTGGATCTTCTATTCGTTCTGACGACTTAAATAATAACTTCACACAGACCTTATATATAGGTCAAGAGACGTCTGCTAGATCACTTAGTACGTTAGGCGGCACTATGACCGGCGACGTAGCTTTAGGTAAAGGGGCCAATCTTTCATTTGAAGGGTCTACTGATAATGCTCATGAAACAACTCTAACCGTAACCAACCCAACAGCAGACCGTACTATCACCTTACCTAACGTCACAGGTACGGTAGTCACTACGGGAGATACCGGATCAGTCTCTAACACAATGCTCGCTGATGCTGAGCTACAAGAGTTAGCGACTATGACCTCTGGTACTGCCTCTGCTCTAGCTGATTTAACTCAAACAGAAGTCCAAAAAATAGACGGGCTTACAGCTAGCACCACCGAATTAAATAAATTAGATGGTGTCACTGCATCAACAGCAGAATTAAACCTTACGGATGGATTAACATCTACTACCGTTGAGCTTAATCATGTAAGTGGTGTTACATCTTCCATTCAAACCCAGATAAATGCAAAGCAGCCTCTAGATGCTGAGCTAACAGAGCTGGCAACTATGCCATCTGCTACAGCAGCTGCACTAGCTGATCTAACTCAGGCTGAAGTACAAACCATTGATGGGGTAACAGCCACAACCGCTGAACTTAATATCCTTGATGGAGTAACGGCTACTACAGATGAAATAAACATCATTGATGGTGTTACTTCTACAACAGCTGAACTTAATATCCTTGATGGGGTAACGGCTACAGCTGCAGAAATAAATACTTTAGATGGGGTAACGGCTACAGCTGCAGAAATAAATACCTTAGATGGAGTACCTAACACACTTACAGCTACAGAGCTCGGATATGTGGATGGAGTTACATCATCTATACAGACTCAAATAAATAGTAAGCAACCACTTGATTCAGAACTAACTACCTTATCTGGTATGCAGGCAGGGACTGCCTCAGTTCTAGCTTCAGGGACGGCACTAACTTCATCAACAGCAGAATTAAATCAATTAGACGGAAAAACTATAACTGGCTCCTTTAATGGGAGTGGATCTAATGATATCCCTACTAGCTCGGCTATTAATAGTCATTTCATTAGTCTTATTGATAGCTTGGGCGGCTTTGTTGCCATATCAAATGAAGTTAGCTTCCCCAACGCAAACCCCGATCCCTCAGATAATGCTGGAACCGTTGTCTCTATCCAAGATGCAGGCGGTGTAGTTATTAATGGATCAGGTGTTAGTACAACTGGTCGAACACTTGGAGCCTCAACGGTCACTATTAATGGATTCCCAAGTTCTTTATATAGTAAAACCCTAGCCGCTGGCTTAGGCTTACAAGTTCAAACAACATCTACTTTAAATACTTATACATATCATAAGTTAATTGCTAAAGAAGCTGATGTTGAGCAACTATCTACAGATATAAACGACTTTGCTGCTAGGTATCGAGTAGGAGGTAGTAACCCTACAACTGACCTAGATAATGGAGACCTGTTCTTTAATACAGGAACCGGCAAGATGTTGGTTTATAACTCCAACAATACAGCATGGGAGGAAGTTCAGTCAGTAGGTAACTTCTTTATCAATACAATATCTAGCTATTCAGGGACAGGTGGAAATAGTGCAACATTTAATGGTACTGCTTGGAGATTCACTCTCAGTAATGCACCAACAAACGCCGAACAGCTACTTGTTAGCATCAATGGAGTCGTTCAGAGGCCTACAGCCGGAAATTCTCAGCCCGCAGAAGGGTTTTCTATTGACGGTTCTTCTATTCTATTCTCCAGTGCTCCTCCTAGTGGTAGCGATTGGTTTATCATCACTATTGGATCGGCTGTAAATATTGGTACTCCAAGTAACAACACAGTCTCAACAGCTATCCTACAAAATGGATCAGTTACAACAGATAAGTTAGGAGCTGACGCTGTTACAGGTGCAAAGATTGCAGACGATGCAATTAATTCAGAACACTATACTGATGGTTCTATAGATACTGCTCACATAGCAGCCGACCAAATCACAGGTGCTTTAATTGCAGACGATGCAGTCGGTGCTGAACATATAGAAGTATTAGACGCAGCTCTTCAGTTTGGAGATAATGTTAAAGCTCAGTTTGGAGCAGGGAATGATCTTGCTATTTACCATAATGGATCTAATACATATCTAGATAATAATACTGGAACATTAATATTAACTTCTGCTGGAAATGTTGAAGTTAGTGCAGCAGACGATTGGACGATTTACGGCATAGCTAATGGAGCTGTAAATTTATACTATGATGGAGCTAAGAAGTTTGAGACAATGAGTTGGGGTGTCTTAGCTACAGGAGATATTCAAACTTATGATAATAATAAAGTTATTTTAGGAAGTGGATCAGATTTCCAGATCTATCATGATGGAACAAATACT
>Ga0163179_10001694_pt1 | contig 15410 bp, 23 predicted proteins | sample AtlANTMetagenome_FD_109643 | JGI IMG/M metagenome (GOLD analysis project Ga0163179, IMG submission 109643) | Marine eukaryotic phytoplankton communities from the Atlantic Ocean - Atlantic ANT 2 Metagenome | ecosystem: Environmental > Aquatic > Marine > Oceanic | place: North Atlantic Ocean... | reverse complement strand
TTCGCAATAGGCAACCACATCAGACTTGCGCCAATAGTAAGACCACTCATGCTGAGTATAAACAGGTAAAACATCACTGCCGAGTCGAACCATTCGTAACCCATTTGGTAATCCTCCTACGTATTCAATTAAGTTGTAGTAACTTTGAATATTGTGGACCATGATGTCCCACAATCGTTGTTCTGCAACTTCTTTGCTCTGTCTATTTAACCATTGTACGGTTGTACACTTCGTATTCAAAGGACGTTGAATTTCTTCAAGAAGTTTTTTCTTCAGTGTTTGATCATTGTGCATGAATTTACATGCAAAACCTATGCGTTTGTGATTCATCATGTTACTATAATAACACCTTTATTGTTTTTTGTCAAGTTTTTCTCTCATTTTTCTTCTCCGAAGCACATGTATATCAAACATATAATCGTTATACCTATTATTGTAATACTGTTTTTCTTGTAAAATTTTACTTTGAGAATCTAAACCAGTAATAGTTTGCATATTAACTATAGAATAAATTTCTCCAAATTGAGCAACAAGCCATAAGTCTTTATTACGTACATTCAATGTGCTATTAATAGCTTCGACACCACCTGAAAGTTGCATTCCGTTTAGAACATGAATGTTAGTTTCTGCTCCACATATAACCATTTCATATGTGTTATCAAACTTTTCACATTCCAAAGAAATTGTAGACCAAAAGTTGTCTAGTGTAAAGTCTCTAATTTTGACAATTTTTATTTTATTATTCTGCCATATATTTTTAGCATATGGACATTGTTTGCCATTGTAATTACCATCATTCACTGGCTTATCTAATGTTTCGATCCAAGTTTCTATATATTTTTCAAAGTTATCTATAGCTGACATATTATTTCCAATTATTTATTACCCATGGGTCTTCACAGTTATGGGGATTTGGATCTCCATGGAATACTGCAATTAAACAGTCTTTAGGAGGCTCTACATGTTCTATATCTTTAAATCTTCTGTCACCTTTGCTCCTACCAGCAGAAAATTCTTTTGATCTTCTAATCTCCCATTTCCAACTCCTAACCCAATTATCAGGAAATAGTGTACCTTGCATATTTGCTTTATTAGACGCATCATATAACCAATCTTGATCACCAAAGAATCTAGCTTGTATTCCTTTGTAATCCTTCGAGTAATCTCTCCATAAATTATTGAGTTGTCCCGATCTAAATCTAATAACTGAACTATTATATTTTTTCCAATCTGGTCTTAGATGTCTTGTAAAATCTCTAATAACACACCAATCGTTAGGACTGTATAAAAACATGTTATCAATATTTTGTGCAATTACTACATCTAGATCAAGATATAATATTGTTCCATTAATAGGTAATTGATCACTGAATATGTAAGGCTTGCACCACCAACCTGATAAAAATCGAGGTAATTCTATTGTATGTATATTAGGATTTATATCGTTTGGGTTATCTGTTAAACAAAAAAATTTAAACGGCAAATTACAATGCCTGCTAATCATATTATATAATGTGTTTACATAATCAGCTGAATACTTAATTCCATGTTTGACACAAAGTATATTTACATCATCAGATATACGTAATGGTTGTTCAACAGTAGCAGGCTTGCCAGCCTTGGCTTCTCTTTTCTTTGCTTTCTCTAATGCCTTGAGACGTCTATATTCTTGCTTGGTATGATTTGATTTATCTAGCTTTGCCATAGCTAGTCACTCATAACATCTTTTATTTTAACAATATCTTTAATAACGTTTTCGAAATCTTTTAAATGTAAAGCATTAGGTCCATCACTTGGAGCATTGTCTGGATCGTGATGTACTTCTAAAAAGAAATTCCTAATCCCCAAAGCAACCCCAGCCCTGCACAAGCCAGGAACGTAATCGCGGTTGCCGCCGCTACTACTTCCAAGGCCGCCTGGTTTCTGTACTGCGTGGGTGGCATCAAGCACAATAGGGGTATCATAGTTACTAAGCATGTAGTCCAAGCCAGTAAAATCAACAACAAGGCTATTATAACCAAAACTAGTTCCTCTCTCTGTTATCCATACTTCTTTAGCACCTTCTGTCTTTGACAACATATTTTCAACGTCCCATGGTGCAAGGAACTGGCCTTTTTTAATATTAACTATTTTTCCTGTCTTACAGGCTTCTTGTACTATATCTGTTTGCCTACATAAGAAAGCAGGAATTTGTATTACATCAACAACATCTAATCTTTTCATATGTTGTACATCTAACACACTATGAACATCAGTTAATATTTTAACATCTAGTTCTTCTTTTAGTTTACGGAATGCTGTCATTGTCATACCCATTCCAAGTCCTCTAGTACCTTTTATGTTTGAACGATTAGCTTTATCGTAACTTGCCTTAAAATAATAATCTAATCCATATTCGTCACATACACGTTTGCACTCTTGTGCAATTTCTAAACTTTGAGGATAAGATTCGTGTTGACAAGGTCCTGCAATAATTCTCATTTATCCTTCATCCTTTCTACTTCCAAACTCATTACCACTTGCATCTTTTTTATATCCATCTTCATCAAGTCGTCTTTTATCTTTTTGTTCAAATATTCCTGCGGCTATGAATGATACTGCCGCTAACATTGGAATCACATATATCATCTTACCTGTAATATATGCTGTAATGTAAGTAGGTACTAAAATAATAGCTGCTTTTATAAAACCTTCTTTAAGACTCTTTCCTAAAAATTGCACTATTTGCTCCATGTTCCATACATTCAACTTCTACAACATAACATCTGTTATCTGTTTTTTCTCTTATTAGTTTGTCTGCAAAGTTAAAAGCATGTTCAGCAAACTTTTCTGCACCAACTCCATCAAGTACAACAATACTACATAAACCTTTAGTTTCTAAAATCCTAAAGTCGTTTAAATGCGGATCATTATAATCAATAACTGTTTTATGATCAAATGTATCTTCTAACCATTTTTTAACAGGCTTTAGCCCGCCAAAGTCTACAGCCCAGTTTTTATTATCAAGTTCTTTACAACCAAATGTAAATTTAAATGCTAAACTGTATCCATGAAGCAAGTGACAATGACTGTGATCTGCGTTTGGTTGTCTAAAGACTGCACTAAGTCCTATATTGTGTCCGTAAGTTTTTGTACTATAATAACTCATATGTTCTCCGTAATCTTATGATATGTTACTTATTATATATTAAGTTGTCTAAGTTGTCAAGTGAAACATTGTGTTTTATCCAACTTTCTGGTAAAGTCCAATGCTCAGTTTGATATATTTTGAAATGTATTTTTGGAAACCATTCAAATACTTTACTAATTTGATGAATCCAATATCTTGGATCGACAGGGTTTTTATCTATAGGGTCGTAATTGGGAGTACCTTTATATATATTATTTACAGTAGTTGTAGCACTATGTAAGTCAAACCCTAGTAGGCTAACTGTACGGTCGTTACACAGCGTCGAAGATAGCAATACAGCATAAGGTCCGCTCCCCCAATGGAAGGGTTCGTCCCATCTTTCTGTACCTTGTTTAATTAATTTAGGAACAGTAGTAATATTTTCAAAAGAATTATATTTAGAAATCCAGTCAGCCCTTGTGTAAATTTTTGTGTTATAACCAATAGCTTCATCAACCATTCTTTGATCAACACAAATTAAATGATCTACTATATAGTCTCTAATTATAGCATTACATCCAACTTTTATACCTGCTAACTTATTTACTTGGACGTTTTTTCGACTTTCCCCGTTGCCTATTACTAGCATTAATTCTATCACCTTTTAGTAGTTGCTTTGTTTCTGCTAATTCCTGTGCTATCTTAGTATAATTGTTTTCTACATTAGTAAGATAGTTTGATAAATTTATCATTTGCCATACTGTCCAAGTCCAAAAGCCAACTGAAATACAAGCAAAAGTAATTAGTATACAATTAATAATATTATCATGCATACCAGAGTCGTGGTGTTCTAGCAAGTCAGATATTATTAGTGCAAATAGTGCAAGAATAGGAATAGCCACAGAGGCAGTCTTCCAATATTGTATTTGTTTTTTAAAACTTGTAATCAAGACGACTCCCTTTCATTTGCAAAATTACTTTTGCTAAGTATTTACTATTTAACATGTATGGGGGTAGGTAGGTTAAGGCCTAACTAGAAATCTGTCCGAACGATTTCCATTCGCCCGGTGTTCCACCTCTAATACATATCCAACCCACGTAACTAGTTGATACTGGGTTATCATTCCAAATTATGTCACCTTTAGCATAATTGCCTTGTGTAGGTACATCGTCACCTACTTCCATCTTTTTACCTTGAATACGTATGGGGCCTGCTGTAGTTAGAGCAACATCTTCTTCATAATTTTTTACACCAATTCCTAATGTACCTATAATACTAACTTTATTATTAAGTTGGATATTTCCTTCTGCTGATACTTGTATTCTTGTAGTATCGTCTGTTACTATTTTTAGGTTAGAAGTACTCCATGTGCCTACTTTAAATTCTCTCTCGTCTGCAGCAATAATAAATTCATGGTCCATTGACCCTATACTTAAATCACCGTTAGGAGCATCAATGCCTATGCCTAATCGCATAGAATCATTATCCCAGAATAAGTATTCACCAACTGTTAAATTACCTGCGACTTTTAATTTTTGTAATGTACCAACACGTCTTAGATTACTTTTAACTACCGCCGAGCCTAATTCTGTTTCGGAAAGTACAGTAGTGTTATTAATTTTGTAATCTTTATCAGTTTGTAAATCAATAGATTCAGAGCTAAAAAATCTGTCTTCACCTTCTCTAAACATTAACTGTCTAGTAGGCCCGGCACCTGACCATATTAAGCCTTTATTATATGGTGCTTGTCCGCCTTCTCCTTTGAATTCTAATGGAGTTGTTCTTTCGTTTCTTATATCTGAAGTAATTTCATCTACATGAAGTTTATGTGCAGTGATCTCGCCTTTTACTTTGAGACTTCCTTCGATATGCAAAGGATTTAAAATTTTATTAACAGAAACAGAGTCAACAATTATTTTATCATTTTCAACTGTTAATACAGGTTCTCCAGCATATGTTGCATTATCTTTAATACCAGTACTTGCAAAATTTGCAATTTTTCCGCCATTAATTTTATTACCGCTAATAGATCTATCTGTGATATCTAATGCAGGTGCTGGAGCATCTATAATCTCTTGATTAATAGTTTCACCTAATTCTGTTAATATTTTCTGTAACTTCTCGCTCATGTAAGTATTTATCAGTTTGCTTTGAGAAGCAATGTATCTGGATTACAACGTCCATTTAACTTAGTGTCAATAGTTTTAATATCTTCCATAAATGTACGTAGTTTAACCTTGCCTGCTGCCTTAAATTCCTTCAATTGATCATCAGGCTTACGTAGTGTCTTTTGAATACTTTTCGTTTCGTCGAATCCTATAATTGTAGTGCCTTTAACACTTAACCCAGTACCTTCTCTTTGTTGTCCTTGTGGGTCTATATTCTTAGCAACATACTTTCCTATTTTACGTGTCTTAGTGTTAAACACCCACAACTCGTTTGTTTTAATTATGTCGTCTGGTAAAATACTTGCAACTTTATATTTGTCATATGATTTACAATATTTTAATTTTTCTACAAGTTTAGTTGCACTCTTAGGTTTAGCCTTACGTGGCTTACGGTTAATCTTAGCACTATCAATAACAAAGTCTAGTGCTACCATTAAATTTTCAATAGCAATAGTATAATTTTTTACATCTGCTTTTTTAAAATGTCCATAACCTTCTTTTAATTGTAACCACATATCTTGTGTATGTTCATCCATCTTTTTAAGCTGACCAGCAGTAGGATATCGATCTAATTCCTTAAAATCGTCTAGTGCATTTTCATAAAAACTTTTTAGTTTTCTAGCATGAGCTTGTGTTACATTCATGCTTTGGAAGTGTCTTTTAAAGTCGAACCCTTTAGGGTCAAATGACTTTGGGTCAACTAACCAACCTTCTAGCCATTCTTCTAAGGCTTCACTTTGCTTATATGCTTGTTCTCTAATACGTTCCTGTATACTAGGTACATATACATTAGATTTTGCTTTTTCTTCTTTCTTTTTTACTTTTACAACACCAGCGCCTTCTTCTATAAGTTGCTTAATATTTTTAGTCATCCATATAGTTACAGGCTCACAAGTTCCCATGGTGCCTGCAAGAGATTGCCAATACTCATCTTCTTTTTTATTATAATCGGGCATTCCATCTAAAAGTAATTTAGCACTAATTGATACTGTAGAACTAACACGGTGGTTTGGTAATGCCTTTATTGCTTGAACATCATTCTTTGTATACTCTTCTTGTTCTAACATCCAGCGATAAAGGTGTGCGGATAAGTCTACTGCTTTAAAATTTGAGTAATACCAATCTCGGGCATGTGTTTTATGACGATGGAATTGTTCTCCAGTCCATTCTTCCCAGCCTTCCCATTTAGGATTTTGTGATTTATTAACTTTAATCCTAGGAGCTCTAGTTTTCTTTTTCCGTGTAGTCTTGATAGATAAGCCCATGATACTCTTCCGTTTTTAAGATGTTATATATTTACTATATAGTCGAATGATTGAAAAGTCAAGTATTTCTGACTCTATTCGTGTTCGCCACCTGGGTCGCCAGCTGGTAATTCTACTTTGTGAGCATTGCCATCTTTGTCTCTATAGATAGTATATTGCCTTCCTCTACCATAAGAGTGATAACCTTTTCTAAATTGAAATAGTGTAGGCTTGTGTTCCGCAACTTTAAATGTTCCTACAGTTATTACTACACCAGCAACAAGTAGAACATGAGCTAAAGCACTAATACCAAACATCATTATATTATCTGTAATAATAATGGCAAAAATAGCTGACCACATAAATGCTAATATTTGCATAATCATATGCCTTACCTGTAGGTCCGGAATATTTCTAAGTGGATTCACGTCAGAATTCATAACGTGATTCCAACAGTCATAAATATATCGTTGCATGTCTAATCCTAACTAACTTGTACTGCGATGTAAATACATAATGCTATGATAGTCAACTTACCATAGTCTAAGTCGGCGGCTGTGCCTTCTCCATACTTTTTCTTAAACGATTCTAGTGTGTTTTTCATTTTCTTCTCCTTAAAAGTCTCCATCAATTCCATTGATGGTAAATGTTTTGCCTTTGTAACCTTCATCCATTTTTTCGATGTCGGTCATTTTATCTCCGTCTTTACGTTCGCGGGGATTAAATTTTTTCTCCTGCTTCGAAACCTCTAAAGCATTTGAACCTCGGAAACCTGAGACTATACGTTTCAGAATCTTGAGACTGCGTTCTAGCATCAGCCCTTATTTCTACTAACTGGCCGATGAGCTTATCACGTCCAGCCCAATATTCGTCTCGTTGAGCATCAGTAAATCCACTTCCACAGTTAAGTTTATATATGTACCCATCGTCTTCTCCTTCTACAATAACGGCACCAAGTCTTCCTTCGTTACGTCCTGTGCCTTCTTCGACAGCAACAACGTTTAAACTTACTTCAATAAATGGCTTTGCTTTGAGCCAGCTATGTGTTCTTTTACATTCATATGGTGCTTCAGGATCTTTTATCATAACCCCTTCATAACCACCGTCTACAGCCGCTTTATTAAGCTCTACAAAGCGTTCTTGACCTTCTTGGGTGTCTAAGTTTACATCTTCCCATTCTAGGCATTGTACGTGCTTTAAAATAGCTTCATGGCTTGTAACCCAATGTTTTACGGCTTTACTTCTAAATGATTGTGTTTTATCCCACATTCCCTTTTGGAATTCAGATAATGGACACATATCAAATAAATGCAATACTGCGTCTTTTGATTGCTTACCATCTTTCCTATGTACCTGTTTCATTAAATCTTGGAAGTTAGCACTCATTACTTCTCCGTCAAGCACCAAATCATATGGTGGAGGATTATCTTTAATGACAGCTTCTATCTCTGCAATAATATGTCCAAAGTTATGAAACTGCTTACCATTACGACTAAACATTTCTACTTTGCTATACTTACCGTGACTAGTATCGCCTTGTATAATAGTAATAACTCTTACACCATCTAGTTTAACTTCTACTTGTTTCTCACCAATCATTTTCTTTTCATGATTTGCTGAGTCGTGTGCAAGTGGACATGTAAAAGTAGGAATAGCATATTGTGGGAATTTTTTAGCAATCTTGTTTACAGTTTTTTCACTACAACCACATCGTAAATCTTTGATTAAGATTCTGCGATAAAACATATTCCATTGCTCAGCAGTTGCAAGATCCTTACAAAGTATAATGGCATCTCTAGCATTATGACCAGTAAGTTGTCTATCAATTAGTTTACGTGCTAGTTCTTTAAACGTAGGCCAAGCAAGTCCTTGGGCAGACAATACTTCGTTTTCTGCTTTTTCAGGAACTTGTTTTACTCCAAATGTTACAAGTGGATCTAGTGCCATACGTACTCCTTCAAAGAATTCGTCTAGCCCTTCTTCCATAGCCTCTAATATTACTGCTTCTTTTGCAAGTCGACTGTTGTCTGCTTCTAGTTTTGCAATAATTTCTTGTGGTTGTGTTCTCATATTTGCCTCTCTAATGCCTAATTAATAACTACATTATAGCACCGTTAGAACAAAAGTCAACCACTAATTTATCTTTTTATGAAGGTACAGGTTTAGGATTAGTAGGCGTAATTGGTATAGGCGAAGCCGTGATATTGGTATTAATAGTTAACCTTGGTTCATCATTAAAGTTTTTACCAGTTCTATGTAATAGCCATCCAGGAAATATAATTACATCACCTGTGGTTACTGGAACTTGTCTCCAACCATTAGTTCCTGCACCTCTTTTAGTCCCTTCCCAATGATAGAATAATGGATTATGTACTTCTAAATGTCCACTATCTTTTGGTACGTCTAAATATAGCACAATAACTTGATGTGTAGTTCCATGGGTGTGTTCGTCAGTCCATCCACCTTTAGGATGGTAGTTAGCCCAACTTTTTGCAATCTGTCTTTGTTGCACATCTAAGTAGCCCCAATAGTTCCAAATTTCAGTGCTAGGTCCTATACACCAGTTATAGAAGTCTTGTGATTCTTGCCACATGTGCGGCATTTCAGGATCGCTGGAAGAACTTGCACCTCCATCTCTTTCTAATCCCGCATTTAAGTCTTGGCTATTTTTTAAAAAATCGTTAGTCTTTTTTGTAAGTTCTGTTAAATCTCCTGGATAATGTCCTCTCCATAACGGATCAGGAAAAACATCAGCAGTTACCCAAGACTCCATTGGATCTACATCTTTCATTAGTACCCTTCCTTTGTTATTACTGTTGCATTTATAGTTATGCTTATTCTTTCTTCTTCTGATTCATTTATATCTACTCTATGTAACATCCATCCTGGTATTATGATTACATCACCTGTAGTAGCAGGTACATCTTTCCAAAACTGTGTTTCTCTATGATTTTTCCAATGATACATCAAAGGGTTTTGAATTTGTAAACTTGCAGTACGTTCAGGTTTGTGAACATAAAATATTACAGTCATTACGTCAGCTGGGTGTGTATGTTCTAATTGATAGTTTCCTTTGTTACTGTAGTTTATCCAACTTTTGAATCTAATTTCCTGCCATTCATCTAAATTACACTCCCAGTTGTTCCATACTTTTTGCATATTAGGAGCAAACCATTTATTAAATTCTTCTAGTTCATCCCATTCATGAGGATTATCTTTCAAGTTATATCTCTGAATTGTCTTTCCTAATAACTCGTTATTAACAACGTCTTGTTTTTTCTTATATTCTTTAGCTCTAGATAATATCTTATCTAGCCTACCTGGGAATTTTGCTTTCCATATTGGATCTGGAAATATCTTTACTGCCTGCATATTGTATTTAAGATATAAGTATTAGCATGGAAGAGAAACTGAATTACTATACACAACGAGAATGGGACAGAACTGTTGGTATTGGCAAAGTTCCAAAAGAATATCAATATCCTAAAGAGCCGTCCAACAAGGAAGAGTTGGTGGTCCCCGCCGGACTCGAACCGACAACCAAACCGTTATGAGCGGTTGGCTCTACCAATTGAGCTAGAGGACCTAAATTTGGCATAGGTGCAAGGAATCGAACCCTGTCTTTCAGATTTGGAGTCTGACGTGCAACCATTAACACTTCACCCATAAAAAAAGCCCCTAATAAAATTAATTACTAGGGGCCAGTCTTAAACTATTTGTTGAACTTAGATCAAGACATACCCCTCGCTATTCTCGGATACCATCGTATCAATTGTAATATTATCTTGTTCATGTTCACTCCTTAATTATCTATGTAGTGTAACACATCTATTTATATGTGTCAACCTAGAACTTAAAATAAAGTTGATTTTTTTTCTGTGGTGCTCTACTAATAAACGTTTGAAGCACCAGAGTGTGAAGTTATTCATAACACTTCTCCCTAACGGTTAAAGTGCGTTCCTTCGCATAGTGCTACTTCCGTCCCTTAGTAGGATGAACGTATATTATTTAGTTAAATTGGCTAGTGTGAGATAAGTACTTGTATGCGATACTCACAGTTTAGAGAAGACATGCAAAACCCAAACGACATGCAACACATGATAAGTCGTGTTGCTGTGGTTGCAGACATCTGCGACCAAATGGGCAACAAGCCTATAATGTATAGACAGGTAAAGGACGTGACCAACAACATGATGAGATTTGTTGTAAAGGTAACTCCACAGGACAACAGAGTTTACAACGGCAACGAGAAAAACCCTGCTCAGGAGCGTGTAATAAAAGCACTGGGCATAAGCAATCCTGTATGGGCAACACTGGAACCACATGCTGGTACTAGAGCTCCGTTTGGTGTTAATCACATGATGATACCTGTGGGCGACTATAAGATACATCACAGCTCAGAAGTACAGGATCTTGGTCGCAAGGATGATGTTGAAAAATTTATGGACACGTACAAAACAGGTTGGCCTGATCCATCACATGGTGACAACGAAGTCATAGTAGACTGTGTTAACTACTATCTAATTAATGTGGGAGACTTTGTGGGTAAGTATGCAGGTAAGAAAGCCAAAGCTATTCTTGCTAGGAATCAATCCAGAGGATACTATAGCGACTGGGATAACCTCAACAAAGAAATGCTCAAAGCAAAGTTCAGCACCTATAGAGATGTAGGTTGGTACTTGGCTAATCCTGTTACCAATTATTTAAAATGGTGGGCTAATAAATTTCCAAGAGCATAGTCTTTGAGGCTTAGTTTGGCTCTGGGGGAAGGACTCGAACCTCCACGATAAATAAATTGCAGTATATCTATCATATGATTAACAGTCATACGTGTCTACCAATTTCACCACCCCAGATTAGTATTACTTTTCTAATGCCGCAATCATACGTGTCATACCTATTCCGCCACCTACTCTTGGAAAGAAATTAAACTTTAAAAATTCTTCAAGTTCAGCTTCTACTCTTTCTTTGCCAAATAATTCAAACAACAAGTTACTGTATGCACCATCTGTAATTGTATGAAATGTGTCTCTCATTTGATCTATATCGGTCGAACGTTCTGCACTACCTATTGTTTCCATACCACCTAAGATTACATCTATTTTTTTACTTGTGCCATCTGAGTTCCTAGACATATTCCAAAAAGGTGAAGTAAACTCTGGGAAGTCTGTTATCATTGTAGTAGTAAAGTCATTAAACATTTGTGTTTCATGCTCTGCTTCTAGTTCTCCTTCAACAGAGTACCATTTTTGCCAATCGGTATAAGTTTTTGCAAGTGGCTTTTCAAAACCTAAGTAGTCAACTAGTTCTAATTCCATTTCTTTTAGATCATCTATTGTGCCTGGCATTTCAAATTCAAACATTGGAAATATTATATCATGTCTGCCTGGTATTGCATTAGGCTCTTGTCTATAGGAAGTGGAGACACAAAAAAACCCCTTACTATCGGGGCTACTTAATAATTCATGTTCTAGCCACATCTGGCCTGTTTGTGGTAATGGCCAAACCTGGCCTGCGTATTTGTATGTTGCTACATTGAATGGATCTTCACATGCTGCAAGTATGCTTAGTCTGTTTTGGGTATGGACTTCTAAAAATCCTTTATCCAAAAAAAATGACCTTAAAAGGCCAACGGTGTTTGTAAATTTCTTAGGGTTTATTAGTTGCGTCATCTTTTTTTCCTTTTAGTTAAATTCAGCCTAAAAAAAATTTGCCCAAAAAAAAATCGAGCTTTATTTCTTTATCGAGTTATTTATCTAATTACTAACATAATGAAATATTTACGGTTGTCTTCATTGTATGTTAAATATAGATTCAAAATTTGGTACTTTATAAGGATTTCGTCTATAAGGAATATTTCTTTCTTTAGATACTCTGGGATCAAAATATGTCTGCTTACCGTTAGGAATTCCAACTCCTATTATTAAAATAACTTTACTTCCTTCTCGACCTATTTTTTTTGCTATCACGTCACGATTTCTAATACATTCGCATAATCCTGTTGCTAATCCTTTATTTTCACTAGCTAACATGATGTATGTTGCTACAACACCTGTTTCTATGTATGTTATTTTATCTACGTGCTTAGTATCTTTAGTATCAAGTTCATCTTTTTCTTCTTTGACATCACGACTACTAATAATATATAACCACGGAGCAAGGACTTGAGGATTGCCCTTATCATCTTCAACAGATACGTTTGTATTTCTATGAGTATTAGCAAAAATGAAATTACGTAAATCAGGATCTTTCCAGTTAAGGACGTCTATTTGATAAGGCATATTCATCTGTTTGCTAGGAATATTATCGTAAACTTCTCTGTTTATTGATTTAATAACTAATTCAGGAACGTCTTGAGATGACCATGTGAAATTTGTATTCCTCTTAGTTATTAATTCATCCCATTCCATATTATTCGCCTAAACAAGTTATTCCTAACTTAAAGTATTTATTAGCATTTCCACAGGCAATTGATGTTGCAGTATTTTTTTCTAATTTTGCTAGACTCTGTCTCCACAAATTTACTTTTTTAGAGTAGAGTTTCCTCCATTGCCCGCCCCATACATTATCAACTGCAAATACAAACCTTGTAGGATTTTTATCCATTAAGTCTCTCCATTCACCTTTGAGCATACCGTTATAATCAAACATGTTTATCCATCCTTGCTGAGCTTTATTTGTTTTATGCATACGTCCTTTAAAAATATCTGCATGTGATGTGATAAAATGTACATTTTTTGTATTATTAATAATGTATTCAGCTTCACTAAAATCTGCTTGTGCCATATGCATTAGTAAAAAATTTACATTAGGATTTTGTTCGGCAGTATAAATGATTTGTTCTACTATCATAGTTGAGTCTTGTTCAAAGTCATTTAATTCAACGTGAAGGATCACGGGTTTATCATCCTTAATTGCAATTTGCATAGCTTCTACAATCCTATGAGCAAACATATCATTGTTAATTCCTTCGTATCGTAAAAATCTATGATTCTGCGGACCATGTTGCACAATTATCTCTCCGAAGCCAACATAGTTATTGGTTTCATTTTTTAACTTTTCAATATAATCTAAGGCATAGGAAGGATCCGCATTTGGTCTATGAAACCCTTTTAATTTTGTAGGTATTAAATATTTTACTTTATTATTTGTTTGTTTTTTAATATTACGGAATCGGGTAAAAGGTTCGCAATCCTTACATCTAAAGGATAATAAAGTAACATCTACTCCAGTATTATTAATGATACTAGAAACTTCTTTATCTGAGATAGTCCAACCAACTTGACTGTGGGCATCTACTAGTGTACCTTTATAAAAAAATGAAGGATTATCGATATGCAACGAGTCAGCAAGACTTATGTTACAAGTTAATAGGAAAACTAACCCTGTAAGTAGTATTTTTTTCATTTTATTCTCCAAATCAAGTTTTATAATTACTTAATTATAGCAGAATAATTACGCCATGTCAACCTGTTAATGCACCATTGCTCCGTCGCTATATAAATCAATCCCTGCGGCTTGTAACATAACTAATAATGGTGTTGGACAGTCTGTTTCTTCTGATCCTTCTGGAATAAAAATGCCTTTTAATCTACCGTCATCTCCAAAAATAAGAGCCCAGTCATTTTTTTCCATCAGTTCGTCTAATTCACCTTTAACTTTCATTTTCTTTCTCCCAAAAAATATGATTGAATTGAACTTAGTATTATAGTGTAAACGTATTGTATAGATATTTATAAAAAGAAAAGACTCAACGAGAGTCTTCTCTAGTAGTAATAGTAGTTATTATATTTGTGTAGAATCTTCGCCTGTTTCGATTAAAGTATCTGCAGGTATTTCTTTTTGCCATTCAACATCACTTGGTAACGTGTCATCATGTGTATGAGCAACATCTCCACCTTCGTGATCGTGGGTTGTTCCATCTTCGTGATGATGATGTGTTACATCTCCACCTTCGTGACTATGTTCTGTTCCATCTTCATGAACGTGTTCTAATGGATCGTGTTCGTCATCAAGTTCTTCTTCTATCATATCGTATTCGTCCATTGCTGGATCTGCATTTGCCATATGATGGCTAAGTTGATGCCACATGTCTCTAGCATTATTACGACTGTCTAATTCTAAGCCATGCATTCTAGCTTCAGTTTCCATCATGCCCTTGATGTGCTTCTCCATTTCAGCCGCATTTTTTTGCATGTCTTCCATGCTTGATATCATTTCTTCTGTTATGTACATATTAACCCTCCTTGAAGTGATTTTTAATAACGGGGATTCGTTATTACCATTATTTATCGTAATGGTGCCGGCGGCAAGATTCGAACTCGCGACCCACGCATTACAAATGCGTTGCTCTACCAACTGAGCTACGCCGGCACTCATTAATTTATTCTATTTCGGAATCTACTTCTACTTCTTTTGGCTTGAAATGTTTTTGATGGGATTGTATAATAAGTTCTTGAATTTCTTTTATATCAACTGTTCCTGTATCTAGCATCTTAATTGCTTCACCTGCTGTCTTTGCTTGTTTAGTTCTAACTAAGTATGCTGCTACAGTTACAAAGTCGTTTCTTGTTAATCCAGTTATGTCTAAGGTATCATTTAAAAAAACTGATGCTTTGGATTTCTTGATCATATACTTTCCTTTTTTATATTTATTAAGTTATAGTATATGATACTTTAATTACTTTGTCAACCTTAATGTGTTTGCAAATGATTAATTAATGGTGTAGGACAAGAACTTACAAGTAATGAAAATAATGGATCAGGTTTTTGTTTGTGATGTATTTGATTTTGTTCAACCCATAATTCTTGTATTTTAAATGCATCTCTTTCTAGAGCTCTTCTGCATTCTATTGTTTCATAAACACCGTTTGTTTTTTGTAAAAAAT
>Ga0163179_10001693_pt1 | contig 15413 bp, 12 predicted proteins | sample AtlANTMetagenome_FD_109643 | JGI IMG/M metagenome (GOLD analysis project Ga0163179, IMG submission 109643) | Marine eukaryotic phytoplankton communities from the Atlantic Ocean - Atlantic ANT 2 Metagenome | ecosystem: Environmental > Aquatic > Marine > Oceanic | place: North Atlantic Ocean... | reverse complement strand
TCCATTAACTTTAAGTCTATTGTGAAAGTCATTTGTACTAGGGTTAGTAAACATACTGTGGTAATAGAAGTGGTACATGCCAGCTACAGGAGCAGTAAATCTACCATTGGTATTATTATAATGACTAGTATTTCTTTGATACACAAAGTTCCAGCTGTGTAAATCTACAGCATGCCATGTATTCATATATCTATGTGCAGAAAATCCAACACAACCAAAAGATGGATGATACGGTTTTGTAACATTGCCTTCTGCGTCGATACGCATACGTTCTGTTAGGGCATCTACATCAACTGTGTTTGTTTCATGTGTATAGAAACGTAACTGTGTACCCCAATTCGAACCATTTTCTCTTGCAAACCCTATACCAGAACCAATTTGCCCAAGAACACCTAATGAAGTTGTGCCTAAAAGCATTACAGTACTATCGGTTACTTGATTGTTATTATATAAATTAATGATGCTTGAAGCACCCATTGTAGCACCATCAGTATTACCAGATATTGCAACACCTGTTAGCTCGACATTTACCTTACCTGCTGTTAATGCTGTACTTCCTGTTCCAATACCAACACTTCCACCTGATGCTACTGTAAAATGATCAGCAGATCCATTTTCATGTATCTTAAAACTGCTAGCACTTGCCTTAAGCCACCATTCAGAAGTACCATTTTTTTGAAATTCTAAAGCATAATCTGTGTCAGTACTATCAAGTGATAATGGATAAGCAGATGAACTGCCAACTATTCTCAGTTTTCTACTACCTGGACTAGTTGTACCAATACCAATATTACCATCAGATTTAATGTACATATAAGTGTTATTACTAGCTAGATTTTGGAATGCATGGTTTTGTACTTGATAATTAAAAGTATCATTAGATGCATCAGTTCCAAAAGAAGCATTTGTAGCCGCACCATTATGGCTCTGGTATAAAGTGTAAAAATTTTGATCAGAACTTCTTCCACGCAATCTAAGATTTGTAGTTTCAGTGTCTCCTTGAATTTGGACAATTTTTTTAAAAATTGCTCCTCCTCCGTGTGCAATTTCTACAGAACTTCCTGCTAGGTCTACAGTTCCACCATCATAATTTATATGTAGTGTTTGGCTTTGATCGCTTGAATTATAAAAGTTAAGTTCATTACCATCTTTCAAAGATAGGTAGTTGGTTGTAGTTCCATTAACAGGGTGAATTTTTCCACTAAATCCAGTTGATGTAGTAACACCAGTTATGCCTAAATTACCAGTTATAGTACCACCGGCAAGTGGTAACTTTGTTGCTATTGAGTTTGTAACAGTAGTTGAGAAGTTTGCGTCATCACCCAATGCTGAAGCTAGTTCATTCAGTGTATCTAATGTGCTTGGAGCACTTTCAATGATCGTTGCTAGTTGTTTTGATCTACCCATTATGTCTGCTCTAATACACTTACTATTGCATCACAGCTACTAGCAGTATCGCTGGTTACAACAATCGTATCAGTAGCTTCTGCTATAATTTTTCCTTCTAGTACACTTAATGCACCACCGCTTGGTATAGGTGCATCTTTAACAATATATGTTGTTCCTAGTTGGGCACTTACTGTAATTTGTGATGATGTTCTATTGGCTAAGTTTACTCCTATTAGTATAGAAGTGGTTGCACTTGCTACTGTGTAAACAGTTGTTGGTGTTGATCCTATACTTGCCGCTGTATAATTTTTAAATGTTTGTGCCATATTCTATCCTAACGCTATTGCCAATGCAGTTGCTTCAGCAATAATATCTGTAAATTCCTTGTCGTCTAATTTGTCAGCGTTTAGATTACTGACCATTGTTGTACTTGCTACTGTTAATGGTGCAGTACCTGTCGCTATTGTGCTTGCTAGTGTATTTACACTGATGTCATTTGTAGTTGTTGCACCTCTTCCAGTTACACTATCTAATGTATCTGTTTCACTTGTCAAATAAGTTGATAAGTCAGCTGGTGCAAAACTAAAAACACCAGTACTATTATTATAGGTTAGTGTGCCAGATCCTGATGCAGATCCTGTTGTTACTGATAAGTCTGTAAGTGCAACACCATTATCATCTGCTACTTCCCATTTACTACTAGTACTATTATATTTTAAAATTTTATTATTTGCTACACCAGTTTCATCTACGTTGTTTAAATTTCCAATATCTGCGGCTGTAACTCTAAGTGTTGCTCTAGTATCTGCTCTAGCATTGGTAAAATATAAATTTGTTGAACCTTCGCTTAGTGCATCTGTATCTTTACTGCTTAGATCTAAATTTGCACCAACTTGTAGTACTATCCGTGCATCAGCTCTTGCATTTGTAAAATATAAATTTGTGCCTTCAGATAGATTAGTTGTGCTATGATTACTAATATCACTCACTGTTCCTATTATATTACCAGCAAGAGATTTGTTAATTGCCCAACGGTCATTTGTACTGTCATATGTAAGTGTAGCATTTGCGCCATCTACTGTTAGACCTGCTCCGTCGGCGGCACCAGCATTTGCGGCATCTTTGGCTACAGTGATATTGAGATCAGTAACGTCTAGTGTAGTACTATTGACAGTGGTAGTAGTTCCATCTACTTGTAACCCACCTTTGATTTGAACAAGTCCTGTGTCATCTCCGATAGCGGCTGGGTCTATTACAAAAGTAGCTGGGCCTGCTAGATATCCGCCTACTGTTTGATGTCCCATCATTTGGACATTGCTTTTTACCATAAAGTCTTTTAATGCCATATTACACCAACGTACTTGTTCTTGTTATTTTATACTGTGTGCTATTTGTACTAGCACCAGTTGTTAGTAATCTAACATTGCCACTGTTTATATCTGCATCTAGTGTAAACAATTCTGCACTGCCTGTCATTACAATACCATAAACACTGACATATGCAGTGGAGCCATCATGTATTAGTAATGCTTCTGTTATTTGATATTCACTACTGACTGTGTCAGTAGCTTGAATTACATATTTGCAACTTCTATATTTTGTGTTTGCAAACGTATCTATTGCCGACTGGGTTGTTGTTGCGAGAGTGGTTGCGGCTGTCTCCAAAGTACTCACACCATTTATACGGATGGCTCCATCTACATGTAGTTTTTCTAGTGGATTGGTTTGACCAATACCTACATTGCCAGTTGTATCTGGCATAATTTCAATATCTCTGCCACTAGTGCTAACAATTTGATGTGTTACTACATCTAAATTACCACCTAGTTCTGGACTTGTATCTTCGTTGACATTTTGCATGCCACTGCCACTTAGGTTTTGTACACTGGTAAACACCAGTTGTCCGCTTCCATTGGTCGCTAGCACTTGGTCTGTGTTTCCATCTGCTGTTGGATAATTAATGCCACTGATTTGAACTTTGCCTGTACCATCAGGTTGAATAACAATATTGCCACTGCTAGCACTTGTTATTTGTTTTCCATTTACATCTAAGTTACCACCTAGTTGTGGAGTTGTATCATTTACGATATCACCTCTAGCTTGTGTAAAATATAAGTTTGTTGTACCTTCTGGTAAGTCGTCTGTGTTAACTTGACTTGCGCCTGTACCAAAATCAATATGGGTATCATTAATACTATTTGCTGTTGGACTAAAAGTTGGAGTAACTGTGCTTACTCCAGTAACATGTCCTTCTGCATTCACAGTAACAACTGGTATTGCAGTTGCTGATCCATAACTTGCCGCTGAAACTCCACTATTACCACTGTGTACATTAGCGCCGTTAATTTGTGTTGCGCCAGTTGTATAGTCTATTGTAAATTTGTTTAAACTTGCTCCAAATGCAAAATTACCAACATTATTAATTTGCATACGCTGTGTACCAGCTGTATAAAAATCTAAAGCATCATTATCATTACCAGGACTAGTTTCAAACTCGATTTTTGTGTCACCGTCTTGGTCTTGTGAAGTAGCTCCACCTAATCCGCCCCAAGTTGATCCATCATATATTTCTGCTGTGTTTGATTGACTGTTAAATCTTAACATACCAGTAGCAGGTGTTGGTCTTTGAGCATCTGTTCCACTTGGTAATTGAATTGCGCCTGTTGTTGTTACTCGTAGTAGTGAACCGTCGAATGTGAAATTTGTATTATCTATCAATACTCCGTTGGTGCCTACAATCGGAACTCTGTTTACTGTTAGATTATTACCTTGTAAACTGTTTGCTTGTAAGTTACCAGCACCATCAATAGTTATTAATGTATGATTGGATAAGCCAAGCTGTGGAAGTGTAATAGCATTTATTTCACCAGTTATGATTACATCAATTTGATCTCCGTTCAATGGAGCACTTGCAAAAGTAACAACTCCTCCAGTTTCAGTAAAATCATCCGATGTACCTTTCTTCATAAGCACACCATTTAAAAATACCATACTTACAGTTCCATCACCAGCATTGGCGTTAAAAGCTGTTGTGGTTCCATCTCCAGTAAAGTTAACAGGAATAAAACCTGTATCAGCACCACTTACAACAGATATCCACTCACCACCTGTATATACATAAAGTTCAGCTGTAGTACCTGTGTCAAACCACAAATCACCATTGTTAATGCCAACTGATGGTGCGTTGTTTTGATAAAATGCAGTACCACTGCCACTTGCAATAGTTTGGAATGTAGTATTACCACTAGCATCTAGTACTGGTACTTGACCACTAATGCCTCTTGTAGTTGGTAATTTGTAAAATGTATTTGAATTAGGATCACCAATAATAAAATTACCGTTGGTATCAATTCTTGCTCTCTCAGTGCCTGCTGTAGTAAAACGTATTTTATCTTCGTCAGTTGAAGTTTCTACTTTTATATGTGTGTCTGCATCAGCATCTATAATAGCATCGCCGGTTCCGCTTCCTCCGCCTCCGGAGATTGTAATAGTTTTAGTAGCACCTGTTCCTGTTGCTGTAACTCCTGTACCTACAAAATTTATAGTAGTAGCTGATGTAGTAAGAGGAGTACCTTCATCTTGTATTGTAATAGCACCACCTACAGTTCCCCAACTGTAGTCTGCACCATTATAAATTAAAGCCTGTCCTGTACTAGCAGTGTTTAAATTTAAATGTGTATCAACATCAGCATCAGTATATCCTGCATTGCTTACCCAATCATAGTCACCGCCGTTCCAACTAAGAACTTCGCCTACTTGTGCAGTTGATTGATTTAAATGTGTATCAACGTCACTGTTACCATATGAACTTGTTCCTGTAATTGTTATTTCATCTGTTGTAGCATCTGTGGTAATTGTAATACCTGTTCCTGCTACTAGTGTTAATGTATCTGTGCCACTATCAGCTTCTACAGTAGTCTGTCCTGCGACTGCTATCTTATCAAAAACATTAACGCTACCAGTTGCTGAAGCTGTAAAAATTACTCTATCATTTATATCATCAGTTGTAATGGTCATGCCAGTGCCAGCAACAAATGTTAATGTGTCAGCTACGTTATCAGCATGTATTGTATTTTGTCCACTTACTGCAATTTTATCAAATAGGTTTTGTGCAGATCCACCGCCTCCACCTACAGTTTGGATAGTAATTTCGTCTGTATTTGCATTTGTTGTAATAGATATACCAGTGCCACCAACAAGTGTAAGTGTATCACCACTGCTATCTGCAACAACATCTGATTGTCCACTTACTGAAATAGTTTTAAATGTTTCAGTAACCTGTGTATTTTCTATTGTAATTGCATCTGTAGTATCATCTGTAGTAATCGTAATACCTGTACCAGCAACAAGTGTTAGTATATCTTCTGCTTGATCAGCTACAATACTATTTTGACCACTAACTGCAATAGTTTTAAATGCTTCATTGACTGGAGGAGTTGTGCCTACTTCTACCCAAGCTGTACCATTATATACTTCTGCTTTGCTACTTGTGGTGCTAAAACGTAACATACCAGTCTGTGGTGTTCCGGGTCTTTGAGCATCAGTTCCTTGAGGTAGTATAATTGATTCTGTGCTTGCACTTGCATTAAGTGTGCCACCTATGAAAATATTTTTCCATTTTTTAAGAGCACTACCTAAATTGTATGTGCTATCTAAATTAGGAAGTAAACTGTTATTAAAATCTGAATTGACATTGATGCCATCTGTATCAGCATCACCTATTGTAATATCACCTCCGATAGTAACATTACCTTTTAATTCAGTATTGCCCTCTACTGTAAATTTACCAGTATTGTCAATGCTTACTCTTTCGGTACCTGCTGTAAAGAATTTAATTGTGTCATTGTCAAGTGGATTATCAACTTCAATGTATGTATCTTGGTCGGCATCTGAAACACCACCAAAGTTTTTCCATTCGACTCCGTTATAGCCTTCAAATCTGTTAAGTTGTGTATTGAATCTTATTTGTCCAGTAGCTACTGTACTAGGTCGTTGAGCTGTATTACCAACTGGAATTCTAATACTACCATTGGTATTGATAGTCAAGCTACCACTCTGAGTGGTAATTCTTTCTCGTTGATGATCTAAGTTTAACGCCATATATGTCTCTCACAACTACTTTTATATATTTAGTTGTTTGAGATCGACATTTGTTTAAAAAGTTTGGTAGCAAAGTTAAAACATATCTTAGCTTCGTCAGCCATACTGTCGTTTAATTTTGTGCGAATTTTATCTTTGAGAACACCAACATCTTCATTGAATTGATAGAATTTTTTGCTCCCAGGAACACGTTTTGCAATCATTTGTCCCCCACTTAAATCTCCCATGTGACGTACATATATGTGTGCCATGAGTTTGTGTGGGTCATCTTTTATTGACATTATATGATCCATGTACTCTTTGACCACAGGATATTCTGTAGGTTTAAAATCTTCTAGTTGTTCACACAGTTCATGCAAGTCAGCATAGATATTTGGTGCAATCTCAACATCTAATAGATTGTGTAGCTTTGCAAAACTTTCTAATAAGTGATATTGTGGATGTAGAGCATGTAAAAAATCAGCATATCTTTGTTTACTGATTCCGCCCATTAGTTCTTTAACAAAGGCTTGTCGCTCAGCATTCTTGTGTTCTTCCCAAGTAAGTTCTTTGAGATTGGTCATATTTTATTTTAACACACTTCTTAGATTTGTCAATCTCTACTAAAGCCAAGAGATCCAGTAACACCAATACCATTACCAAAAGTAACATCTTTTGTAGTTATTTCTTTGGTTGTTTCACTAAATGTTCCACCTTGATATATAATCCTTGCTTCAGCACCTTGTAATGCATATAAATCTGCATGTCCATTACCATTAGCAGTGGTTTCTTCTGCGGCATCATGAAATCCTTGAACTGAATATCCATCTACTGTGGGGTGTACATATAATGTCTTTAACCAGGCTTTTACATCTAGATATGTCCAATTTCTATTGTATTGCATAATAGTTCCAATTAAGCCTGCCGCTATAGGACATGCACTACTGGTACCACTGAATCTTGTATCTCTGCTTTCTAGTGGTGAACCAGTTTGACCATCACTCCAAGTTGTGTTGCCGCTTTTACTTACATATGTGCCATCCCATCTTGGAACATCCAAACCATAAAATTTTGTAGTAGCCGCTAAACTACCATCTGCTGGAGCAAAACAATCTATCGACTCTCCCATATCACTATAATCTACTTTGCGTTCGGAAAACGCTCCTCCGGCGTTGGTTCTCATTGAGCTATCATCTAATGCACCGATGTTAATTGCAGGACACATTATTTCATTAGCACTAACAACTATTTGTCCTACCATACTTCCGTGATATTGACAGATATAGTAATAAGTACCAGCAGTTGTAGGTGTAAATGATACTGTTCCAACCTGAGCTCCGTTATTTGTTACACCTGGTGCTTGATTGCCAGTTCCGGTAGTTGAGGTAGTTTTTATATAAAACGGATGCCCACTAACGTTAACATTAAAATTCACTGTGTCACCTGCATTAAGTTGAACACTTAGATTAGGGCCACTTCCCTTTGAATCAAATTGTCTATCACTACCACTGGTAAAATAATAGCTACTTGCACTATTATTTGCTACACCAATATTATATGTAAGTCCTGGATCTGCTCGTTTACCTATGTGTTGTGGCATACCTGGTCTGTTAGTAGTTGGATAAACTGCATATCCAAATTGTGAAAATGTTGATCCATCAGTTATAGTGCCTGAACTACTGGTGTGGAAAAAATTATTGTAATCAGGATGATTACTTTTAGTTTGTTTTTGAGTACTGTTTCCAGCCGCTACAACAAATATAACACCAGCATCAATAAGTTCTTCTCCTGCTACAGTAAGTGCTGAATCTACAAATTCGCATTTCATTCTTCCACCATCTCCAGCATCTCCGACATAACGCATAAATTGTGGTTTGGTACCATCTGTAGTATACTGTGTCTGAGAACCTCTGTGAGTAGCATATCCACTGCTCGGAGGAGTTGCTCTATATCCCCAACTGTTTGAACTGATTGTTGGATTTTTGTTTCCATATTTTGGATTTACAGGTTTTGCTTGATGAAATACTTTCTGTAGTTCAAATGTCTTATCTATACCAAGTCCATATGAACTAAATCCATCAATAACCCATTTGTTGGCATTATATGCCCAACCATGTGTTCTTCCGTATACTTGACTACCACACTGAGTACCATGTGTTCCACTAAACGGAGCAGTGTTAAAATCTCCATTTGCTCTAAGTCTAGTATAGTTTGTACTTACAGTAATTGTTCCATATGATCCGTATCCATTACTTCTGTTACTAACTGATCCCCACCAGGCTCTTGCTTCACTTTCTGTAGGTACTGTAGTTCCGTCCCATCTAGTTTCCAGTCTACTGCCAGGAGCCGCATTAAACCAATCTGGATCTAAATAATAAGGCCCATCAAGCACCATATCTAAACAATCGCAAATACCATCGCCAGGCAAGGGATTGCCTCCAATATACCCTGTAGGTGATTCACCAGCAGGTCTATTGTTTATAAATTCAATATGACCTATCCAAGTGCCGTTATCCATAACACAAATATCTACATCTTTACCTGTACCTGTTTGTTCTAAGTTATACAAATTCATTACAATATCGTTGTTCCAAATATCTTGTCTTGGCTTAGGGCCGTTTTTTCTCGTAGTTCTTGCAAGTTGATATCCACATCTACGCAAATCTGCTACAGTAGGTGATGTAACTGGAAGATAATTGGTTCCGGTTCCTCTTGCATATTCGTTATAATTTTTAACAGGTTCGTTGTATCTATATGTTTCTTCTATCATACAATGCAAATCATCTTCACTTACTTCATAAGGTTCTGGATGAAAATGCGGATCAAGTTGAATAAAACGAACTTCTGGTTTTGCTTTGATAATTTCAGCTTCGGCTTCTGTTAGATAAAATACACCTCGAGTTGGACTGTGATCTTTTTCCATTGTACAGTCTCTTACAAATTCCGTATATTCGTTATCGTCACTGCAAATACTTTCACGCATCGCTGTGTACTGTTCTCCTGTATGTGTTCCTATTTGATAATGATACATATCTGCCATTTATATCTCCTATGGTGCGAAAGGTCGCCCGTTTTTTAATCCACCTGTATTTGAATTTATAATAATACTAGCATGATCGTTGTTGTTACTAGCATATCTAGTTGGTAATTCTGTTGCATCTGGTGATACAACTGCATAACGTCCAGGCGTAACGCTATTTGAATTTGTTCTATCTACGCCAACTAGTGCTAATTTTTGATCTTGTCTATCTCTTTTATATTGAAGTGTTGATATTCCGTTTTGTGCCATTGCTTTTCCTTAATGTAAATCTACCCAACTACCATTTGCAAATCCTTGAAATTTATTTGTTGTACTATTATAAATCATATCCCCATCAGCGGCTGTTAAAGCATCTCTGGCTGTAGTTGTAAAACTATGTAATTTTAATGGAGTATTTGCAATAGTTGTTCTTGTAGTAGCTTGTAATGTTAATGTGCTTGCACTTGTTAATATTGGTGCACCTGCTTGACTACTTGTAATACTTCCTGTTACTGCAAGGTCATCGTTAATTGTAATTGTTGTACCAGTACTTGTAAGTGTACTTGCTGAGATTGTTATGTCACCTAAACTGCCACCGCCTGTAGTAAGATCATTTCCTGGTTCCCATTTAGAACCTGACCATTTTAAAACTTGTCCTGTACTTGGAGGAGTTGTTGTAGTATCAACATCAGTTAAACCGTTTAAGTTTGTTGCGGCTGAAATATTAATTAACTGTGATCCATCTACTGCTGGCAACTTTGCATCTGAATCTAATATTATTAATTTATTTGCTGTTGTTCCGACATCAGCATTCAATGTAACTGTACCTGTTGTACCGCCACCTGTAAGTGCTGTTCCAGCAACTACCCCTTCGATATCTCCGGTGCCACCGCCACCGCTTCCTCCGCTATCATCAGCAGGTCCCCAACTTGATCCGTTGTATTTTAAAACTTGTCCACTTGATACTCCAGTAGTTGTTACACCGGATAGACTGTCCAATGATAAAGTAGAACCATTTAATTTTAACGATGTACTTTTTACTTCACCATTGACTTCTATATTTTGATTAAATTTTGTTGCCATTTAACTGTCTCCTATTAAACATATTTATTAGAAAACTACAAACAAAAACAGGGCCCGTAGGCCCTGTTCCGTTTCTTTGAAAATACCTATTAGGTAAATGCAAGTTGACCAGTTGTAACTGCGATTTTGCTGAGGTAATCAGCCGCGTTACCAAGTGAGCTAGCCTGGTTTGAAAGCTCTACATAACCATATCTGGTCATAAAGCTAACTACTGGCTCAAATGTTTGTGGGTCAAGTACTGTACCGCTTGACATCAACGGAATGTATGGGCAATAGAACGCCGCGGCGTCTGTCTCTGTTGCACCTTTGTAACCAACTAGTACGTCATCATCTGCCGCATACTGGTTTACATAAATTCTCATTGTGCCGTTCAAAGTACCTACAAATTTAGTATTTGTTGGTGCTTCAAAAGCGCCTTCAGTTGATCTTGCGAACGCTGAAGTTGTAGCACTTTGTAGTACTGTTAGTACTGTTGGGCTTACAACTGCCCAGTTACCAGCGCCACGTCTTGTTCTTGCGGCGATAGTGTTTGCGTTCTTGTTGATAAGAACTGCAAGAGCGGCATGCTCGTCACCTACGAATGTTGCAGTACCTGATACGCTACCTTGAGCATATGTATCAGCCGCCGCACCAGCAAGTGATGTTAAGCTAGCAATGATCTCTTGATCGATTTCAGCAGTAATCTCTTGGGCTAGTGCTTGCATGATTTCTGCTTCAACGTCCAATCCGTGCATTGACTGTGCATCTTGAGCCGCTTCAAAAGTCCAGCGAGCTGATAGCTTTCTGGTTTTTGCTTCGACTGTTTGCTTCAATACTTGGATTGACATTTTCTTACCACCAAGTCCTTCAAGGGCTGAAGTAGCTTCTGCTTTGTTAGTACTTGCATTACCTGAATATCCAGTTGCGATTTGGAATGGGCTCAATGCCTCATCACCAGCTACAGCTGAATCAAAAGTTTCTGCATATCTTACTCTAAGAGTATGAATCTGTCCAACAGGGCCTGTCATAGGCTGTACACCAACGATCTCGTTAGCGATAACTGTTGGCATGACACGTCTAATCACTGGAAGAATAACCTTGTTAAGTGTTGCAATGTTGCCAGCTTGAGTTGCGCCACCGGAAGCCGCCTCTGAGAGGTACTTCTTAGTGTTTTCAAGCGTAGTTTCCATTACTTGCTTTTTGGTTCCAGTTAGACCGTCAGTTAGAGCGGTTTTTGTTTCGCTCCAATTTTCCATTAAATTGTCTGCCATTTTCGGTCTCCTTAACTTATACCGGCTAATTTTTGAAGGTAAACAATATCAGCTGTATGCGTTTCAGCTGATGCTGATGCTTGTGCTTTGTTTCCAGTGACTTCAGTTGAAGATTCACTTAATACCTTCTTTTCTGGTTTTTTTGCGTCTTCCTTCAATACTGAAGGGAGATACTTGTTGAATGCATTTTGTAGCTTGTCTGTTTTTACACTTTCAAGCAACGCACCCATTATTTCTTTGTGGTCTTTGCTGAGAGGTTGCATCATTTCTTGCATAATTGCTTTTCTTTCCGCAGTGTCTTTAGCAATCCGTACAGTTTTTGCACTTTCTGCTATCATCACTTCCTTTTCAGCAATGGCTTTATCCTTGTTTTCAATCTCACCTTGTAGATTTTCCACTACCTTGTTCAACTTATGAACTTCAGTTCCTTCGTTGAGATAGCTTGACATAAATTCAGCGGCAAATGTTTCAAATATCTTACGTCCAAAGGTATTTTCTTTGGCTGATTTGATATCTTCACGCAATGTATTAAGTTCAGACTTAATGGTAGTTTCCATAATGCCTTCAACTTTCTTTGCGGCTGTTTTAATAAAATCTGCTTTAGTTTGATTGATAACCTCTTTGCCTTCTTTAATCATTTTGACTTTTGCTTCAACTAGTGAGCGTTTGTCTTCATGAAACTCGTTGAGCTCTTTGGTTAATTGCCCCATCACAAAACCTTCCAATTTGGTCATGTTTTGATCTTGAGCATTACGATCATTACGAAGTTCTTGTATTTCCTTCGCAAGTGTTTCCATCACAAACTTATCTAGAACTTTTGCATGTTCCTTCATGTGCTTGCGATATGCAACACGATCTTCATTGACTTTTGCTTTATCTTCTTTGAACTCTTCAAGTTCTTTTCCAATAACATCGCCAATCATTTTATCCATAGCTTCGACCATTTGCTCTTTGTCATTTTCATAACGTCCAGCAAATTCTTCTCTAAGTTCTGCTGTGATTGTCTCACGAGCTTCCGTTAGTTGGGTATCCCAAGCTGTAGATATTGAAGATCTAACCTCTTCGGAGAGCGTACTTGAGTTTAATAGTTCATCCATTGCATGAGCCATATTAATCTCTCCTATATCTCAGGTTTTTAATAAAGTTTGTCACCTCTTCCTGGAGATAACGTTGTGCTACTTTGTCGTGTCTAGTTGCATCAGCGACATCCATTAACACATTACCCCGTCTATGATTCATAATTCTTTCATAGATTGGATCGGGATAAGCATCTGGAGCACTTGGATTTGCAACGATATCTACGGTAATAATCTCAAAATCTTTAACTATTCCGCTTTCGTTAACATTGCCACTGCCTCGGCTTGACACGCCTAATTTTACTCCACTCTCCAATAGGGTTTTACAAATATTTCCCATCGGAGTAGGTAGAATTTTTAGCTTACCGATTCCATTTGCACCATCAGTATCCATTTCAGTGATCATGTGACTTACACGATCTAAATTGATATTGAGGTCATCTGGGTGATCAGCTTCGCCTAATACACTGTATCCATTTTTAATTTTTTCATTGATTGCCTTAACGGCTGTATGAATTTCTTCTTTGGTATAGATACGGTTGTTCTGGTTTCTAACATCGCCTTCAATAAAAATACCTTTCATATACAAGTTCTTACCGTTACCTTCTTCTAATGTTTCAGTAACAATATTAGCTTGACTAAATGTTAAGTGTTCTTTAAGCGAGGTCATCATATTACTTCACGCCTTTAATTGGGCTTTCAGACTTTGTATCTTCGTCTTTTGCCTTTGGCGCTGGGCTTGGTGAACCAGCTTCTTGTGGACCATCAACACCCATTGGTTTCGCAGTTGGAGCAGGTCTTCCCTTTTCTTCACCGGTCATTGTTGGGTGTGCTTTAGCATCGTTAGGTGCTTTAGCGTTTGATGCTACAGGTGAGCCTTTGTCACTGCTATCACTATGTGATACACTAACTGCACTCATTGATGCACCTTCTTCCATAGCTTCAACAGATTCCATTTCGTCTTCCATATCGTCCATTTCTGGTTCTTCATCACCTGGCTCTTCGCCTTGCATTTCTGCAAATGCGGCTCTTAGCTCATCAATTGCTTGTTCTACATTGTCCATGGCTTCTTCAGCGTCTGGTGATTCTTCACCTTCTTCTGCTTCTGGCTCCATGTCCATAGCTAAATCCATTTCAGCTTCTGGTTCTTCCATGTCGTCATCGTCCATGATTTCTTCTTGGTCAATCTCTTCTTCAGCTGATTCAATGTCATCAAGGAAATCTTCTTCAGCATCAGATGCATCAATTGCTTCTTCTACTTCTGTTTCGTCCTTTGAATCATCATCGTCAGCTTCGTCAAGATCGATAGTTTCGTCTAGGTCTTCATCAGCAATCTCGTCTTCTACAATCTCATCATTTTCTTGTAGTGATGCCCAATGATTTTTAGCTTTTTCTACAAACACGTTGTGAAGTAGATCAGCCGCTTTATCTTGCTCATCATTAACGATATACTCGAGGACCTTTACTAAAGATTCCTTGTGTTCGCTCATATCATTCTCCTTAAAAAATTACAGGCTTACCAAGATGGTTTACATCTATATTTACAATACCAAGACGTTTTGCTTTATAAAAGGCCCAAAAAATGGGTATTTTATGACAAAACTTCTTTGATAAGTAAATTTTATGCTAAAAAATTATTGTGCAGGTGGTTTAGCGTAGATCTTTTTGATCTTTTCTACTCTAGTAGCATGTTCAATATTATGTACTTCTCTCTGCTTTCTCAAACGATTAATGTGTTTTAAAGTAAGTCTTTGCTTACGCACATCATCAATTTTTCTATTTGCAAAGTCGTTTTCTGTTGCATCATAATATTCATTTAATATGTCTGTACTACGCATCGTCATCTCCTGTAGGTGCCGCTTCGGCGCCACTAATTGGACTTTCACCTGATTCAGTGTCATCAGTAGCCGCATCTGCTGGAATATCTATATCTGACCCATCTGGAACATCAAATCCTCTTACACCAACATTACCTAATCCAGGAACACTATCTGCTTCGGGTGTTGCACCACTAATATTTTCTTCTTCCCACATACGTTCATTCTTGAGTATTTCTTCTTCAGTGAGACCTAAATACTTCTCCATTAAGAAACGTCTACTCATATAAGGTACACCTTCTAGTCCACCAAATACGTTTGCTCTAGCGGCATTTACTTCTATCTCTTTATACTGACTAAAGCTCTGTGGTTCTACAAATTTTAAATCAAACAACCCAGCATCAATACTAAGTCCTTTGTTTTTCATAAACAATTTAAATTCTTTGTCCATAGTAGGAGCAATAGAATTTTGCAATCTCATACAGTATTGATTAAATCTATATTCCTGTATAAATGCTGTACCTACTCTACCGTCTACATAACTAGCTGTTCCGTCGTCTGGACCAGTTGGCAAGTAACTGCTAGGCACACGCAATGCTCTTAGCATTTTGTTTGTAAAATAACGCAGGTCATCAATTTGACCTAAGTTTTCTCCACCTGGAAGAACTTCAACTTTACTACCTCTGCCTTCAGCAGTTTG
>Ga0163179_10001691_pt1 | contig 15439 bp, 10 predicted proteins | sample AtlANTMetagenome_FD_109643 | JGI IMG/M metagenome (GOLD analysis project Ga0163179, IMG submission 109643) | Marine eukaryotic phytoplankton communities from the Atlantic Ocean - Atlantic ANT 2 Metagenome | ecosystem: Environmental > Aquatic > Marine > Oceanic | place: North Atlantic Ocean... | reverse complement strand
ATACGGAGAAAAAAGCAGGACCAGTGGCCGTGACCACGGCCAGGTTGGACAGTTACAGTCCAGCCTTCGGGCCCTCAGCCAAGTGGCTCTACTTTCTCTCGGATCGCACCTTTCGCTCGGTCCAGGGATCTCCCTGGGGTGCCCGGCAACCGGAGCCTCTCCTGGACAGGACTGCAGGAATCTATGCCCTGGACCTGACGGGTGGCCAGCGTTCTCCATTCTCCGCCCAGGATGAAGGAGAGCCTCCCGGGAGGGAGGACGAGGAGAAGGAGGATGGAGAGTTCGACCTGGAGAATCTCGAGAACCGGTTGGCGGTATTGCCCGTGGAAGCAGGAAATTACCGCTATCTCACAAGGGCCCGGGGGAGCTTGTATTGCCTTTACTCCTCCCTTTCTCTCAGCCGCAAGTGGTCGCTCGTCTCATTTCCCATCACTTCCGATCCCACCAGACAGAAGTGGACAACCGTGATGAGCGACGTCCGGGGCTATGAGATTTCCGGAGATGGGACTACCTGCCTGGTGCGTAAGGGCGCTGATTTTTATGTCTTTGCCGCCAATGGAAAGCCTCCCAGCAGTTCTACCCAGGCGAAGCTCAATGTCAGTGGGATGACGCTTAGCGTCAGTCCGGCTGAAGAGTGGAGTCAGATGTTCCGTGATGCCTGGCGCATGCACCGGGATTATTTCTACGACCCCAGGATGCACCGGGTAGACTGGGAAGCCATACGGAGAAGGCATGAGCCGCTTCTCCCCCGGTTAACCAGTCGATGGGAGTTGGATGATCTCATTTCCCAGATGGTCGGTGAGTTGTCCGCAATGCACACTGATATTTACTCAGGAGATATCCGTGATGCAACTGATGGGGCCAGCCTTGGGCACCTGGGAGCGCAGTTTTCGAAGACCGAGGAAGGATTTCGCATAGAACGCCTTTATGAGACTGATCCTGATTATCCGGCCGAGGTGGGCCCCTTGCTCAGGGCCGGTGTGGAAATGCGGGTGGGGGACGTGATCCTCTCGGTTGACGGACATTCTGCCTCCCGGGTCCGTGAAATCGGGGAATTACTTAAGAACAAGGCTGGGCGGAAGGCGCTCCTGGAGTCCCGGAGAATCGGGGTAGGAGGGACTCGTAAGTCGATTGTGGTTCCCCTGAGTGTCAGCGGTTTTCGAAACCTGAAGACCAGTAACTGGGAATACACCCGGCGCCTGGAAACGGAGGAGAGGGGCAAGGGTGCAATTGGGTATTTTCATATGCGGGGTATGTCGGGTTCGAACTATGCGGAGTTCGTGAAGGGATATTATCCTGTGTTCAACCGGAAGGGTCTCATCATCGACATGCGACAGAACTATGGTGGTAATATCGACAGCTGGATTCTTGGCCGCCTGATCCGTAAGCCTTGGATGTACTGGAAGACGCGTACCGGGCGGCCATTTGCCAACATGCAGTTTGCCTTTAATGGGCATATGGTTGTTCTGGTCGATTCCCATACGATTTCCGATGGAGAAGCCTTTTCAGAGGGTTTCCGGCGACTGGGACTGGGCCCTTTGATCGGAACGCGGACCTGGGGAGGGGGAATCTGGTTGCGGGGTGCCACCCGGCTCATGGATGGTGGGATGGCGCGTAGTCCGGAGACCGGGGTCTATGCTCTCGATCGAACCTGGATTATCGAGGGGACTGGACTGGAGCCCGACATGGTCGTGGACAACCTGCCCCATGAGACTTTTGAGGGGCGGGATGCGCAACTGGAGGCGGCTCTGGCCTATCTTCAGAAAAAGATCGAGGAGGAACCACCTGTCAGACCGGAGGCTCCGGAACGCCCTGATAAGTCCTTCCGCTATCCGGTGCGTCCCTGAGGAGACGGGAAGCAGGGTCCTGGCCTAAAGTTGATAGGCGCGCTGGCAGGTCTCGTGCAGGATGGCATTCTGCTCCCCGACGCTCAATTCGGCCACGTAGGCGCGGACAGAGTTTGCCCAGTGGACATATGACTCGATACGCAGGAGGCAGACAGGCCAGTCGGTGCCGAAGCAGAGGCGCTCGGCACCGAACATTGCGAGTGATTCGTCGAAGTAGTTTTTGAGGGTGGCCTCGCTGATATTGTCGTTGGTTACTTCGGTGACCATTCCGCTGATCTTGACGGCGGTGACGTTGTCCCTTTCCGCGAGGGCGGCCATACCCTTGCGCCACTCGTCTTCAATCCTTCCGTTATGAATGACGGGTTTGGCGATGTGATCGATAATAAAGGGTTGATCGGAATGGCGGTCGACGAACTCGATAGCAGGGGAAAGGTGCTTCTGGAAAATGAGGATGTCATAGGCGAGGTTATAGTCCCGGAGCTTGCTTATTCCCTGGTTGAATTCATCGCCCAGGATGAAGTTGTCGTCCGCTTCATCCTGTACCACGTGGCGCACGGCCTTGAACTTGCGATGGGCACTTAGCCGTTCGAGATGTTCTTCCACTCCAGGGTCTACAAGAGGGACCCATCCGACCACGCCCTGGATCCGGTCACACTCGTCGGCGAGATCCAGAAGCCACTCGGATTCCTCCAGGGTCTGGCGAGCCTGAACCACCACTGTTCCGGATACCCCGGCGGCATCGGTGCTGTTCAGCAGGTCGGGGAGGAGGTAATCCTGCGCCAGAACGGAACCGGGAGTGATCCAGGGATATTGGCTTGGATCGTAGGTCCAGAGGTGGTGGTGGGCGTCGATCATGAAGGGAGGAATCTTGATGGGAGCCGGGGACACACGAACGGAGAAGGATCTTTAGTCGCCGAAAAGAGGAACCATGTGACGCTCGTAGATGTTTTCGCAGACGTTCCTGCCGATCACCTCGGCGTTGCCCTTGAGAGCATCGAGATAAGTATCTCCGAGCTGGGCGGCTACCTTGAAGCCAACGTGGAGGAGTTGACGGAAGTGCTGGTTGTAGGCCGGGTTGGCCTGATCATGACGAAGAGCGCCGGTGTATTGCTCACTGGTCCAGCCATTAACCTCTTCGGCGCCTGGGAGCTTTGAGTCATCGACGTCGATCACGGTGGCGTAGGGCTCGCAGAGGGCTTCCTTTTTTTCCAGGGCGGTAGCGTAGATCTGCTTGGCCAGAACGAGGGCATCACCACCAGCTTCGGCGAGGCCGATGAGTTCCTCCAGCCAGGTTGTGCCGGCAGTCTTTATATGGAGACCGGCACCGGTGCGGGCGAGGGCGCGCTTGATGGGTCCGTAGATGGAGAACTTGTCGGATCCGGAGTGGACGCTGAGTTTGAGGGTCTCGGGGAGACCGTAGGACTTGACGGCATGGGCGATGACGGCGAGATCGTCGTTGAACTCCTGCTCGAATTGAGCGAGGTCTCCCACGTAGTCGACTCCCTTGTTGAATCGCCCGGTGAATTTCGGCGCAATGGTCTGAATAGGAAAACCCTGGTCTGAAATTGCGGCGAGAATGATGAGCATCTCGGGAGGCGTCTGGGGGTCATCGGTCTCGTCCATGGAAACCTCGGCAATAAATTCCTCGCTACCCTTTTCGGAGGCGATGTGCCGGTAAATTCGACCGGCAAGCTCGCAGGCCTTGAGGAACTGCCTCGCAGTTTTTTCCACGTCTTCACGAGAGATCTCGAGAGGGGCCTCAATGCCTTCAATCGCAACGGTGCCGACCAGTTCCGGATGGCGGTCGATGAAGGCTGAGATTTCCTCGGGTGCAGCCGGAGTGCCGATGTCGTCTGCAACGTCAATGGTATAGAAATCACAGTGGGGAAGATATCGATCCACGGTTTCGAGGTTGATGTGATCGGCATCGAGAAGATAATCGGAGCTCCATCCGAGTTTCGAGACTGCACCATCGGCGGCAGCACGGGTGCCCGCCGGTTCGGAGCCTACGATGAGGTGTTCACGATTGGACTTGTTCCATACGGGGGTAACCTTAATCCCCTGGTCGGCGAGTAACTGAAAGGCCCGGAGTTGAGCCTCTGCCTGGTGGGCGAAGCGGTCGCCCACTCCAAATGTGAATTTATCGATGGTTTTCATTGGTGACATTTGCGGTCTGCCCTGGCTCCTGAATCCTGATGCCTTTTTTCTGAAGCAGGTTCCGGGTTAGCGAGAGCTTAGTTGTTTTCCGGGAGGCCCTCAAGGTGGCCGATGTTCCTGACGGGTTCAAAAATGTTCAGGACGGCGGCAAGGAGGTCCTCGGGGATCGGTTTTTCGAGCCATTCGGCCCATTTGCGGACATTATCAGGATTAGCTGATCCCGCCACGCAGGTGGCAATATCCTCGTGGGCACAGGAGAACTGAAGGGCGAGCTGGGCGATATCAACCCCCTCTTCACTGCACATTCTGGCTGCTTCACGGGCGGCGGCCTTTACTTCCTCCGGTTCCTTGAGCCAGTCGGGCAGGGGGGCATTAGTAAGCAGCCGTGCGGAGAAGGGGCCGGCATTCATGACTCCGATGGATTTTTCCCGGAGGCGTGGGAGAAGGCTGTCCACCAGGGATGTGTTCTGCAGGGTGTACTGATTGTAGGAAAGGATGCAGTCGATTTGATCCTCGGCGTGGTCGAGAACCTTGTGGAAGGACTTCATCGGGTAGCAGGAAAATCCTACTGCCCGGACAAGGCCCTTTTCCTTGAGAGCCAGGGCAGCAGGGATGGTCTCTTCCCAGATCTGCGGGAGATCGACGAACTCGACATCATGGAGCAGGAGGACATCGAGGTAGTCCGTGCCGAGGCGGTGGAGGGAAACGTGGACGCTTTCATCAACGCGTCTGGCAGAAAAATCGAAGTGCTTGAGTGAGTAGCGTCCGAGCTTGGTGCCGAGCAGGTAGGAATCCCTTGGGATATCGCGGAGGGCAATTCCAAGTAATACTTCTGACATTCCCCGCCCGTAGAAGGGAGAGGTGTCGATAAAGTTGATCCCGAGATCGAGAGCGGTCCTGACGGAGTTCAGTGCGTCATCAAGACTGACAGGTCGGAACTCCTGCCCGAGGGAGGATGCCCCGAAGGCGAGGACAGGGAGTTCGATACCGGTATTGCCAAGAGGTCGAGATTTCATTGCTGGACTGTTAAGTGGTGTTCAGCAGGTCGTAGTTTTCATCCGGTCAGCCGGCGGAAGGACTCGATGGTTTGACGGGCAGCGGTTTCGGGGTCGGGTAGCGGGAAGATTTCCGCAGAAAGGTAACCCCCGTAGCCGATTTCCCCGAGTGCTTCGAGGACCGAGGACATTTCGGTGTGACCAAAGCCGACGGCCTGTCGGTTGGAGTCTGCAAAATGGACGTGTCCCACTTTTGATCCGGCATCACGAAGCGCCTTGCCGAGATCGGATTCCTCGATATTCATGTGGAAGAGGTCGGCAAGGAGGACGGTGTGCTCCAGTCCGTGCTCGTTGAGGTAAGTCGCGGCGGGGGCAAGCTGATTGAACTGGTTCGTTTCGTAGCGGTTGAGAGGTTCATAGATGAAGACCACCCCATTCTGGGCTGCTCGTTCATCGGCGGCCTTCAGCGCATCGGTGAGCCAGGTCAGGGATTGACCCTGCGATACCTCTCCACCCCATTTCCCCTGCATTGATCCGAGGATTGCGGGTGCGCCCAGTTGTCCGCCGAAGTCGATCATGGAGAGGACAAAGGCAAGGGCGTCCCTGCGTCTGTTCGGATCCGGATCGGTCAGGGAGAGCCCGTGTTGGACCATGCCAGCTCCAGTCCCCACTGCCGCAATGGACAGGTCGTGGGCAGAGGCCATGGCTTTTACCTCATCCACTCCGATGAAGTCAGGTCCGGGCAGGAAGAGTTCGACGGCATCAAAGCCCAGTTCGGCAGCGAGGGCGAACCCTTCGGAGAGAGGTTGGTGAAAGACAAAGGGCCCTGCCTTGGCTTCAGGCACCTGGGCTAGGGTGATTGCGGACTTCATAATGCGGCGGAGGGGATGGGTGGGTGTTGGATGTAAGTGAGTCAAGGGATTTCCGGAGGTTTACGATGGTTCTCGACGACCCGGGTTGAAGAGGTAGAAGAAGAGTGCAGCATATGGTTGCTAAATCAGCATGAGTCGCATCGTATGGTAGCCATCCTCATGAGACCTCCGGGATTGATCATTGCAGGCGTGCTCGTTGCGGCAGGGATCGCTGCGGCGGACGCAACACGGGAGTTCGAGGAGAAGATCGAACCCCTGCTCCAGGATTATTGCTATGACTGCCATGGAGATGGGGCGAAGAAGGGGGATATCTCCCTCGATGACTTCAAGGATCTTTCCAGCCACCTTGCGAATCACGACCTGTGGCTCCGGGTATGGAGGAATGCCAGGACCCATCTCATGCCGCCTGCCGAGGAGGATTTTCAGCCCTCTCCCGAGGAGAGACAAACCCTTACCGCGTGGATTGAGAGTAACGTCCTGAAGCTGGATCCCGAGAATCCCGATCCGGGGCGGGTGACCATCAGGCGCCTCAACCGGGAGGAGTATCGAAATACGATCGGTGACCTGGTGGGAGTAAGTTACAATGTTGATGATAACTTTCCTCCGGACGATACCGGGTTCGGGTTCGATACGATCGGGGACGTCCTGACGATTTCTCCCCTGCTCCTGGAGAAGTATCTCATGGCGGCTGAGAGGATCGCGGGACTGGCTCTTCCCACTACGGTGGTGCGGAGACGTCCGATCCTGATTGACCCGGGAAACTTTCGTGAGCGGGGAAATAATCAGCAGAGCGCACGCTTCATGGAAGCTGACAAGGAGCATACGGTGGGGGCAGATCGGAGGTTCAGCAAGAAGGGAACATACAACCTGGAAATCAGTTACCGGATTGAGAATGAACGGGGACGACCAGAGGGCCAGACAGCAAAATGGAGCATATTGCTCGATGGGGAGGAGCTTGAAGAGGTCGAGGTGAGCGATGCACGCCGTTCCAGAGGAGTCTTTAAGAGGGAGATTGAACTCAGTGAGGGAGATCACCGTTTTGAATTCTCCATGGTCCCGGGAAAACCGGGGCAGGGAGAAGGAACCTGGGGAGTGCGGGTTGAGGATTGCAGGTTGGTTCGCCAGGCAGGAAGCGAATGGGAACTTTACCCGGAAAGCTACCGACGGATCTTTTTCAAAGGTCTGCCGCCGGAAGGCGAGGCGGAAAGGAAGTCCTACATGCGGGAAATCGTGGAAAAGTTTGCAACCAGGGCGTTCAGGCGCCCGGCAGAGAAGACCACGGTGGACCGCCTGACCGGAATGGCACTGAATCGAACCCGGGACGAGGGTGCCAGGTTTGTAGATGGAGTGAAACTGGCGGTTACCGCCGTCCTGACCTCTCCCCGGTTTCTCTTCCGGAGTGAAGTGCAGGCCGAGCCTGATAACCCGGGTAAGGTCGTTGCAGTGGATGAGTTCTCCCTGGCATCCCGCCTTTCCTATTTTTTATGGAGTTCCGCACCTGACGGGGAATTGCTTGAACTGGCTTCCAGGGGACAGTTGCGTGATAACCTGCGCTCCCAGGTTGACCGGATGCTGGCAGATCGGAAGGCCGGTCGGATGGTGCGGAATTTCGTTGGCCAGTGGCTGCAGGCTCGTGATCTCCGCGGCTTGAATATTGATGCGCGGCGTATCCTGGGGGAACGCAACAAGAGGTTTGCAGAGCGCATCTTCGACCAGGAGATCCGGCGGGACATGAAGACTGAGACGGAACTTTTCTTCCAGCACATCGTGAAGGAGAACCGTCCGGTATTGGAATTGCTCAACGCTAAGTATTCCTTCCTCAATGAGGCCCTGGCCAAGTTCTATGGTGTTCCCGGAGTCAAGGGGCGGGAACACCGACGGGTGGATTTCGGAGAGGACCTGTGGGCACGGGGAGGGATCCTCACGCAGGGAACATTCCTGATCGTCACCTCACAGCCGACCCGGACTTCTCCTGTGAAGCGGGGTCTTTTCGTCCTGGAGAACATTCTTGGAACTCCCGCGCCCCCTGCTCCGCCTGATGTTCCGGAACTGGAGGAAGCGAGAAAGGAATTGAGCGATGGAACAATGAGGGAGCTGATGATTGCTCACCGCCAGAGGGCATTGTGCAAGTCGTGTCATGAACGCATGGATCCTATCGGGTTGGCGCTTGAAAATTTCAACGCCATCGGGCAGTGGAGAGACGAGGAGGAAGGTAAGGCCATTGACAGTGCTGGCCAGCTCGTCACGGGAGAAAAATTCTCCAACGTCATGGAATTGAAGGGAATTCTGGCCAGTTCCAGGAAGCAGGACTTTTATCGGTGTCTGACGGAGAAGATGCTCACTTATGCTCTGGGACGTGGGGTGGAATATTATGATGCTCCTACCGTTGATGCGATTGTTGCTCGATTGAATGAAGAGGAGGGGAGAATGGTGGATTTGATATACGGGGTTGTGGAGAGTGTCCCCTTTCAGAAACGCCGGGGGGATGGGGATCGATTGCAAAATTAGGCCTTCCGGGTGTAATTTCTTCGGGCTACGATTTCTGTACTAAGTTTCAGCGAAATAGCGTATACTCCAGCCAGATGAGCCACACCAAGATGCTGCCGGGCCGAAGAGCCTTTCTACGGGGACTGGGAGCCAGTGTTGCTCTTCCCGGATTGAGCTCCATGGGAGTGGCTCGCGCTGCTGCTGCTGCCCGGGGAGTGACGGCCAGTGGGGCTCCGTTGCGCATGGCGTATCTTTGCCTTCCCAACGGAGTCATCATGAACAAATGGCGTCCTCAGGGATCCGGGAAGGATTTTGTCTTCAACGAGTCGATGAAGTCTCTGGAGGGATTTCGATCCGATCTGCAGATCCTCAAGGGCCTGGAGCAGGCGAATGGCTGGGGAGGGCGGGATGGTGCGGGCGATCATGCGCGTGGGAATGCAACTTTCCTGACTGGTTCGCGTCCCAGGAAAACTTCAGGATCGGATATCAGGCTGGGAATCTCGGTGGATCAGATGGCGGCAAATCATCTGGGGAGGGAAACCCGTTTGCCCTCGCTTGAGCTTTCCTGTGACGGAGTGCGCAAGTCGGGCAACTGCGATTCGGGTTACTCCTGTGCCTACCAATACAATATTTCGTGGCGGTCTGCTACTCAGCCCATGACGCCCGAGTCTAATCCGAGACTTGTCTTCGAGCGCCTGTTCGGAGGCGGTTCCCGGTCGGAACGAAAGGAGAGCCGTGACATACGCAGGGCGGAGAAAAGGTCTATTCTCGACTTCGTTCTCGAGGATGCCAGGGCAATGGAAAAGAGCCTTGGACGTAACGACCAGCAGAAGCTCGATGAATACATGACCGGTGTGCGCGAGATCGAGCAGCAGATCGAGAAGGCCGAGAGTCTTGGGCCACCGCCGGATCCTGGTGTTGCAGCCCCGGAGAATGGCATCCCCCGCAACTACCATGAGCACATCAGGATCATGTTCGACATGATGATTCTGGCTTTTCGTTCGGACCAGACAAGGATCGCCAGTTTCCTGCTCGCCCATGACGGGAGCAACCGGAATTTCCCGACCCACGGGGTGAGAGAGGGTCATCATGGCCTTTCCCATCACAGGGGTGATCGCTCCAAGATCGAGAAAATCTCGAAGATCGATACATTCTACCTGGAGCAGCTTGCGTATTTTCTGGAGCGCATGCGCAGCACCAAGGACGTTGATGGCAAGTCCCTGCTCTATAACTCGATGATCGTCTGGGGTGGTGGACTCTCCGATGGAGATCAACACACTCACAACGATCTTCCCATCATTCTGGCGGGGCATGCCGGAGGCAAGTTCCGCCCCGGGAGGCATCTGGATCTCAATACAGACCTTCCACTGAACAATCTTTACCTGCGGATGCTGGAGGAGGTAGGTGCGCCTGCGGGACGCCTTGGTGATTCGACCGGGATCCTGACGAAAGTGTAGCTCTTCCTCTTCATGAGGCCGGGAGTGATCGGCGTTTTGCTGGCGTAGGTCGGGGTGCACGGGTATAGAAGGATGACCCGGTTCCGATGAGGCTATCTACCAAGCTGCTGCTTACCATTTGCGTTCCCCCGGCTCTGATCGCGCTGGTGGGTGTCTACGTGGTGAAGACTTCTGAGGACCAGTTACGCGGATCCATCCAGACGGCTGCGGTGGCAGAGGTCCGGTCCGTCCAGGAGGAGATCGATCGTCTGCTCAGGGCACGGACCAGCACTTGGGAGGATTTTGCGGGGGAGGAGAGAGTTCGTGCCGCGCTGGTCAGGTCGAATGAGATGCTCGGGGCGAAGAATGGACTGATAGAGGGGATCGAGTTGCTCTGGAGCGAGGAGGAAAAGAGAAACGCGCTTCCTGAAGGCCTTCTGGATGAATCCCTCATGAAACAACTCAACTCCACGGTTGAGAGCATGTCGGATCTGAGTGGCGGGACGAGGGTTTTTCAGGACGTGATGCTGACCAACGCCTTTGGCGGGGTGGTTGCCCAGAGCGGGCCTCCCGTCGAATACCGTCATGATAAGAAGCCTTGGTGGAAGGAGGCCTGGTCCAATGGACGCTATATTGGTGACGTAGTGGTAAGGAGGGATGGTCGTTCGGAAGAGGAGGTTACCATCGGGTTCTGTCTCAGGATTGATGATTCGGAGGGCGATTTCCTGGGGGTGCTCAAGGTGGATATCAGTCTGCAGGAAGTGCTGGGCGTGGTTGATTCCCATGCGCGAAGGGGAGGGCGTGACCGGGGAATGGTCCTGTTGAGCAGGGATGCCCGGTTAATCAGGATTGGAGGGAGGGGCGGAACCCGGACTCTGTCCGATGGTAGCCGTTATCTCGTGCGTAACGAAATTGGCAAACTGGAAGGAGAGCAGATCATCGAGAAGGGGGCTTCCGGAAGGGAGCAGGTATACACGTATGCAGTTCCTCCTGCAGGAGGAATCGTGAGCAGCCTTGGCTGGGTTGCGGTCCACACCGCCGACGTAGATGCTCAGTTTGCCCCGGTCCGGCAACTGCGCAACAATGTCATCCTCGCGGCCGCAGTTGCCACCTTCCTCGGGGTGGGAGTGATGCTCTGGGTAGTTTTCCCTGTTTCCCGCAGGATGAAGAGGTTGGTAGAGGCAACCAGGCAGATAGGGAAGGGAACGATCGAGGCCCCTATTTCCGTTGCAGGGCACGATGAGTTGTCTGAACTCAGTCACGAATTCAACCAGATGAGAACTCGCCTGGGAGAGACGCAGGAGAACCTGAGGAAAGCCATGGAGCAGGCCAACGAGGCAAGCAGGGCCAAGGGGGATTTCCTTGCCAACATGAGCCATGAAATTCGAACGCCCATGAATGCCATCATGGGTATCACGGAGTTGACGCTGGGAACTGAACTCACCGAGGAACAGCGCCATTACCAGGTTCTCGTGGAACAGTCGGCCCACTCGCTGCTCATGCTTCTTAACGACATTCTCGATTATTCGAAGATCGAGGCAGGAAAACTCGAACTGGAAAACCGTGAATTTGATTTGCGTGATTCGGTGGGAGATATTCTCCATACTCTTTCGCCCCGGGCGGTTGAGAAGAACCTGGAACTTGTCTTCCGGGTGGAACCGGGAGTGCCTGTGATTCTCTCGGGTGATCTGACCCGTTTGCGTCAGATCATTGTCAATCTGGTGGGGAATGCCCTGAAATTCACGGATCGGGGAGAGGTCGTGCTCAGCGTGGAGAACAGGCATGACCTGGATGGGCAGGTTGAGCTTCTGTTCAAGGTGAGGGATACCGGTATCGGGGTAAGAGCGGACCGGTTGAAAAGAATCTTCGAGGTGTTTGCTCAGGGTGATAGTTCGACAACCAGGGAATTTGGAGGTTCTGGACTCGGATTGGCCATTTCCAAGCGCATCGTGAAAAAGATGGGAGGTGAGATCTGGGCCGAGAGCGTGGTGGGAGAGGGTAGCATTTTTCATTTCACAGCAGTTCTTGAGGTCGCTCCGGAGCAGGAGGAGGATGAATCCGATATCCTGAAATCTCTGGATCAGCTTTCCGTCCTGGTTGTGGACGACAATGCGACCCAGCGACGTGTTGTGGGGGAGATGCTCTATCACTGGGGGGTCTCAGGTATTCTCTGTCCAGATGGGGAGAGTGCGCTGGCGGCATTGGAGAAACTGGAGAGCGAGGGCCGCGAAGCGAAATTGCTGCTTATTGATCGAGCGATGCCGGCAGTCGATGGGCTTCAGCTTGCGAAGTATATCCGCCGTGATTCACGCTGGTCGGAATTACCGATGATTCTGCTGACTTCGGTGAGTGATGGAGCCCAAGGCGGGAAAACTGATAAACTTGGAATTACCAAGATCGTGAACAAACCAATCAAGCAATCGCTTCTTTTGGAAGCCATCATGATGGCAATGGGAATGGAGGAGAGAAAGCAGGAGGGAAGGCGGCGCGATGCTGGAAGACGAGGGAGGCAGGTTGACTCCATGCAGGTGCTTCTGGCCGAGGATGGGAAGGTCAACCAGCTCGTGGCGGTGCGCCTGCTTGAGCGCCGGGGTCACCGGGTCACGGTGGTGGAGAACGGGTTGGAGGCTGTGAATCGGTCCAGGAAGGAGAATTTCGATGTGATCCTGATGGATATCCAGATGCCGTTGATGAGTGGCTACGAGGCCTCTCAGGAAATCCGGAGGAGGGAGAAAGAGACGGGTATCCACGTTCCCATAATCGCGATGACTGCACATGCCATGCCGGGGGACCGGGAAGAGTGCATCAACGCCGGAATGGACGCCTACCTGTCGAAGCCGATCGAATCCGACGAATTTTATGCGGTAGTGGAGAGTTATGGGTCAGGGGATGGTATCGGGGAGCCTGCGGAGGCAGTGCCCCTCGCAGGGGGCGATATGAAGGAAGTGAGAGCTGCAGATGAGGATTCCGGGGTGAGAATCTTCGATCCGGATGCGTTTCGACAGCGCATCGGGGATGAGATGCTGATGTGTGAGCTCATTCGCATTTTTGAGGAAGAGTTGGGACAGATGTGGCAGAGCCTGCTTGAGGCGGAGCTAAAAGGTGATCCTGAAAAGCTCCATGAGGCTACTCATCGGTTGAAGGGGCTGGTGGGAAATTATTGCGCGAGTCGCGCTTGGAATTGCGTGACAGAGCTGAATGGACTGGCTGCGGCAGGGGATCTTGCAGCTGCGAGCAAAGTAGTGCCGGATTTTGAGAAGGAACTTGGACTGATGGAAGAGGCCCTGCGGGAGTTTCGTGAACTACTGGAGACTACGTTGCAGTCTTCCTGAAGCAATGAGCCTCAATGCTCCCTCGTTGCGGGGGGTATCGGTGTTGGGGGTAGTGGGCCGGGCTGGAGAGGCTGATCTTGATAGAGTGGTCTGACCCCCAGACCCCTTGTCAGGGTTGCAAACCTTCCCGTGATAGGGTGTGCTTCCCTCCATGGGAGTGATGGTCTGGATCAACGGGTCCCTCCAATCTGCGGGGGAGGTTGGGATCTCTCCTTTCGATCATGGCATCACGGTAGGAAACGGGGTATTCGAAACGATGCTTTCCTCCGGTGGTAAACCCTTTGCGTTTACTCGTCATTACGAGCGACTGAATAGGTCAGCGGAGATGATGGGGCTTTCTGTCCGCTCAAGGGAGGAACTTTGGCGGGCGAGTCTTGAGGTTCTGCAGGCCAATGAGCTGGCAGGGTGCAGAACTCGTCTCCGTATTACCGTAACCGGGGGGCCGGCACCCCTTGGTAGCGAACGGGGAGAGGAGGGTGAGACCACCCTGGTAGCCGCTTCCCCCACGGCAGAATGGGGAGATACTGAGGACGTGGTCTTAGTGCCTTATTTGCGTAATGAGCATGGCGCTCTGACCGGGATCAAGTCCACATCCTATGGCGAAAATGTAGTAGCGCTGGCGGAAGCCAGAAGACGGGGAGCTGGGGAGGCGGTCTTTGCCAACACCAAGGGAGAACTGTGCGAGGGAACCGGGTCTAATGTGTTTCTGGTGAGCAAGGGCCTTCTGATGACCCCTCCTCTGTCGAGTGGTTGCCTGGCCGGGGTAACGAGGGCCCTGGTCATGGAGTTGTGCGAAAGGGAGGGAATAGAGTTGAGGGAGAAGGCGCTGCCGATAAGCATCCTGGAACAGGCGGAACAGGCTTTCCTGACGTCTACGACTCGTGAGGTGCAGCCTATTCGGGCAGTCGATGGGCGCCTACTTCCGAATGCCCCGGGCGAAGTGACTTCCAGGCTTCAAAGCTCCTTCCGCGCCCTGGTTGAAGATGAGTTGGACCCTTGATGCGGTGATATTTACCAGATCCTCCTTACTCCGTATGTATCGAAGATCTCGTTGGGACTGATAAGTGCGGCACTCTGTTCCAGGGCTTCTGCAACGAGAAGCCGGTCGAATGGATCGCGGTGGTAGCCGGGCAGTCTTGCGGTGCGCTCAAGGGCAGCCTTGCTCAGGGGCAGGATTTCAAATCCCATCGATTCAACGGTAGCGTCGAATTCCTCCCCGAGGTTGTAGGGAAGACGTAGCCTGCCCAGTCCGGTCTTAACCGCGAGTTCCCAAGAGGTAATGGAACTGATGAGAGATCTGGAGTCCATGCTCTCGATGAGATCCGCCGCAGTCTCGGAGAGTTCAGGCGCTCCCTCGAGGAACCAGACCACGGTATTGGAGTCGAGCAGGAGATTCATGGCGGGCGTTCGAAGAAGGAGGACCAGCTGCCTTGAGGCGACCGGACCCCGGGACAGGTCCCGGGGTCCGGCAAGGCAGGGGGTTCGCAGGGCAGCAGTAAAGGGGAGGTGGGTCAGCTTGGATTTTCCGGGAACGATGACCCAGATAGGATTCTATAAAGGTTCATCGAAGTCATCGGCCATCCAGAAACTGGAACCACTGGCCGATCCTCTAAGAGGGGAGCTTGTCTGCGCGCTGGGGGGGCGAAGTTCGGCTACGGCCCGTCCATGCTTGGTGATCTGGATCACCTCACCCTGCGACATGATCTCAGCCACGAGGGAGCTCAATTTTGTTTTGGCCTCAAAGATCCCAATCCTTCTCACTGAGAACAAACTAGTCTAACTAGTTTAAATTGAGAAGGCGAAAATTAGAAAGGAGAGAATTTAACATAAAAAGCTTAATTTAAGCTTTTTATGAAGAAGTATTTTCGAATCCGGGGAATGGCTGGATCTGTTTTCCAGAGCAAAAAGAGATTTCGATCTTCCAGCGATCGCAGTCTCAGGACCGTAGGAATTTCCTCAGGCGCTCTAACTTGCCGTGGTATGGGGCCTTGACCAGAAAGGGGTCTTTGCCGAGCCAGCGGCGGGTGACCGGGCGCTGGTAGGTGAAATTCTCGAAGCCCGCGCGTCCGCGGTAGCGGCCCATGCCGCTCCGGCCCAGGCCACCCATTGGCAGGAAGTGATTGGTGCCGGTCTTCATTACATCGTTGAAGCAGACCGCTCCGGAGGGCAGGGAGGCTGCGATCATTTCACTTCGCTGGCGGTCTTTGGAAAAGACGTAGAGGGCAAGCGGGGCGGGTTGCTCCCTGATCCTGTTCAGCGCCTCGTCGAGGGTATCGTATGGGACGATGGGAAGAAGAGGGCCGAAGATTTCTT
>Ga0163179_10001688_pt1 | contig 15448 bp, 21 predicted proteins | sample AtlANTMetagenome_FD_109643 | JGI IMG/M metagenome (GOLD analysis project Ga0163179, IMG submission 109643) | Marine eukaryotic phytoplankton communities from the Atlantic Ocean - Atlantic ANT 2 Metagenome | ecosystem: Environmental > Aquatic > Marine > Oceanic | place: North Atlantic Ocean... | reverse complement strand
TACTACTATTCCTGATCCACCAGCACCTGATGGAACTGGTCCTATTCCTCCAGCTCCTCCACCACCTCCAGTATTAGCTGTTCCTGCATCTGCATTTCCTCCTGGATAGCCACCTTTACCACCACCACCTGCACCTTCATTACAACCAGATGTTCCACAAGAAAAAGCACCACCACCTCCTCCAGCTCTTTGAACTGGTGAAGCTGTTATTGATGTAGTTACTCCTGCACCACCATCACCACCACCACCACTAGGAGATCCATTAGCACCAACGGCTCCAGCACCACCACCACCTCCTCCAGCATTATTTGGACTTGGGGAAGGATATCTATTACCATTTCCACCATTTTGACCTTGTGGAGGACTAACTGGTGGTGTATTACCAGCACCTCCTGCTCCAGTAGGCATACCTGCTCCGCCTGATCCTCCTGAAAGTCCAGCTACTGCACTTCCTGAATTTGGACCTCCACCGCCTCCGCCACCACCGGCTGATGTTACTGGACCAAAAATTGAAGCAGAACCTGTTGTTCCAGGTTGGTATGGACTACCTAAAGGTGTGCCTGTTCCTCCTGCTCCAACTGTTATTGTATAATCTTGTACTGAAACTTCTAAACCTGTTCCTGCATCTAAAGGTGAATCTGTATAAGGATCAGAAGGTACTTTAGCTTCTCTAAATCCACCTGCTCCAGCTCCACCACCACAACCTGCTCCACCAGAACCTCCTCCAGCTACAACCATATAAGAAACTTTATTTGTGCCTCCTCCTGATGTTCCAACATTTGTAATATTTAATGGTCCACTTGCAGTAAAAGTATGAATTTTGTAATCTCCTGATTCTGTTTCTGTACCACCACTAGCTACTGTGTAACCAGGGTTACCTGTTACATCTGAAGTAGAATCGTGAATATCTTGCCAACCTTTTGTTGCATCAACATAAATTAAAGTTACTGATTGAGATTCAGTATTTAAAAGTGCACAGGCACAAGCTCCATTAATTTTTGAACCACCTCTACCTACTGTTACTGCTTTACACGCATTATCCCAAGTGTTGGCATAATCTTTTAAAGCAACAATGTCTCCCGCACTTGGACTAGAAGGAAGGGTAACTGTTATTGCACCACCTGTAGTATTAATAAAATATCCTTTTCCTGAAACGGCTGTTAAAGGTCCAGTTTTAGCTGTCGTACACCAGTCAACTGTACCAGTTCTTCCAAAACCAGATTGAGTGGCTCCTGTTGCTAATGTAACTGTTTTTCCTGAACTACCTAATGTTAAAGTAGAACCACATTGAACATCAACTGTATTTACTTCTATTTTACTCATTATCCAAATAATCCTAGTTTGCCCATAATTCCAGCTGCACCTGTAGCTCCTGTTAAAAATTGTGACATAGGGCTTGCTGGAGCTGCTGGTGGTGCATATCCTACTGTTTGAGTAGGGAATGCTCCTGGTTGAATTTGTGCTAGTTGTTGACCTACTAAACCTAATTGTGTGAATGGTGCAAACTCTGCTTCTCTATTTGCAATTTGTGTTGCATCTAGTTTAGCTTGTTCATAACCTTGTTGAGCTTGACCCATTGCTTGTTGGTATTGACCTAAGCCTTGTTGAGCTTGTAAGTCTTGGGCTCTTGCGGCTTGTGCTTGTTGATATCCTTGTTGTAATAATTGTCCTTGAAGTAATGCTCTATTCATATCACTTCCTTTTGCATATTCTGCTAATTGTACACCTTCTCTTCCACCACCAAAAGCTCCAGCGTCAATAGCTTGATCTCTAATTCCTTGTCTATTAATAGCCGCTTGTCTGTCAAACTCTTGCATCTGTGCATCAATCACCTGTTGTTGATAAGGTGACATATACTCAGCAATGGATCCTGCTCCTGTGCCAGCTCCTGGGCCTACTAAAGAACCTAATCCTGCTGCAGCTGTCGCTGCTCCAGTTTGTAATGCATCTTGGGCTGCAACTTGTGGTGCGTATTTAGAAGTATCTATCCCTGTAAAACCTGTAGGAACTGATCCTTTTTGTAATTTATCTAGATAACTTAAAAAGGATGTTAGCGAACCTTCTAGTATTGGTGATGGTTGTGTTATCGTTGTTGTTGTTGCCATTAAACTCTTGCCTCCAAATTGTGCATTAAATCATACATTCTCTTCGCGCCTTTATTAACACTTCCGCCACCTGCTGCTCTAACTGCATCAGCAGTCATTACAAATTCATTTTTAGAAAGTCTAGCTGGTACATCATCAGCTTTTTCTTTTGATCCCATTGGAATCATTCCTCCACCTCTATAATCCATTTCTGTTCCTCTTGGAAGAACAGACATCATTCCACCATCCGCCATATTATATTTTTCATTAAATTTTATTCTTTGCGATACTTCCATATCTTCATCTGTTTGATTCATACCTGCATCATCAAATCCAAAAACTATGTTTTCTAGTTCTCTTCTTTTTTTAGGATCATCTCTACCTACAGAATCTTTCATCATTTCTAATTGCGTTTCTTCATCAGTTAAATTTTTTTCAGGTGCAAAACGATACATATAATATGCAGGATTAATAAATCTTGTATCTGTTTTACTTCCTTTTACAACATCTTTACCAACATTATAGATAGCCCCAGCTGTATCACTGGCAACATCTCTTATAGGTTTGGTTACATCATAACCAAGTTTTGCAACTTCTGCTACCAAAGAAGCTCCTGCTGCTCCAGTGATGCCAAGTATTCTAACTATATCTACTATTGGAGCTCTAACCGTTAATCCTATTTTTACAATAGTACCTAAAGGATCATTCTCTCCTTCCATTTCCCACATTTCTTTTATTTTAGAAGTATATTTAAGTGGTTCAAAACCACCATTATCAAAACCTATTCTTCCACCTTGAGCTTTAGTTAGTATATCTTTTTTTCCTCCTACAATAAAGTCATCGGCAAAAATACCTGTTCCTTGTATATAATCGTTTATATAAGCTGAAAGGTCAGGTATTGCTATTTGTGTTATTCCATCTCCTAAATTATCAAAAAACGAACCTTTGCCTCCCATTGAACCCATATCATAAGCTTCAATTACAGCCATTTTAATTTTTTTAATTTCATCTCTTGTTAAGTCTTCATCTTTTCTTCTTTTAGGAATACTCTTATCCATTCCCTTACCATAAGCAGCTTTTATACCTTCCATTATAGACCCTCCATTATCAAAACCTATTCTTCCACCATTTCTTAATCCTACAATTCCTCCCTGTTTTAATCCTAATGCTGATAAAGCACTTGTAATATCATCTTCAATGTGTCCTGCTGCTTCCATAGCTCTTCTAATTGCTATTGCTCTAGCAGTGTCATCATAAAATGCTTCGCTACCTTCTTCGAGGCCAGCGTCATAATCTGCTAAAGCTCTTCGCGCATCGGCCATAGCTAAATCACCGGTACCTTGTGCTGCTCCAGGTGCAATAGCCGTTAATGTTTCTTTATTTAATCCTGGAGATTTTAAAGTTTCTTGAGCTCCTTCTATAAATTTTGATCCACCTTCTAATCCTCTTAAACCAATATTTCTAGCTTTATCTAATCCTGATAATTGAGCTGTTCCCCCTTTGACAACTTGATCAAATGGAAGAGGTCCTTCAATTGGCATTGTTCTAGTTACAATTCCTGGATCCATTGTGCCGGCTATGTCAATTGTTTGACTTCCTAAATTAGTTCCCTCACTTAAGGTTGCATATTCACCCGCAGTAATTGGAGAACCATCGGCAGCTCTACCAACAATTCTACTAGAAGCAAAAGTTTCTTCTGCCCCTGGTACTGCCATAGCACCTTGACCTGCTGCAAGTAATGCAGATAATCCTGAAAATTCTCCTTCACTTCCTTCTTGAGCTAATTGAGCCCCAATATTTAAACCACCACCAAGAATTCCTCCACCTAATACATTTGCGTATTTACCAGCTCTTAATAAATTTCCTATTCCACTAGCTCCTGCTCCAAATAAGCCCGGCGCCATATAAGGTGCAAACGCAGATAGGTAAGGTAATGCCGGTTTGATCTCGTTCGGTATAATTTTATCGAGTATCTTTGAAATTGGTCGTGTTAATTTTTTTAAAAATCCCATAATCTCTCTTTAATTGTAGTGAATAGCAAGTTAGCGACGCTTGAAAAAACGCTGTGAGATAACAATTTACAAGGTTTTTTGCTAATCGTCAACATTTATACTTCGCTTGTATCTGCACCTAATCCAATTTGAGCAACCTTAATATGAACATCTCTTCTAATATGTTCTTTTTTAGTAGCTGTATCTGGATGATTTACATCATCATCAGCTTCTTTATCTGACATATATTCTTGACCTGTTTCAGTATTGGTTAAAGTAACCTCTACTTCAGGGGTAATTACGTGGGTCTTTTTTCCATCAATTACCTTATATTCGCTTTTTGCTTCTTGTTCTATAAATGGCATATTCCTCCTATGTTTGTGTCACTTCTGCTGGTCTAGTAATTTGTAATACAGATGCTGTCATTTTTATAACATTTCCTGTAGCACATTGCATCTTGATTTTATCTCCAGCTTCTAGAATCAAGAGGTTATTAAAGGTTAAAATATCAACGCTATTACTTGCTAATACATTACTCTTATCAAATTCATAATCCGTAGAAGCTGAACTATCACGCACAGCTGTAGTCACATCTAAAGCTCCACTATGAGTATTATAAATTCTAATACTTTTTACAATAGTTGTTGTCCCCGTAGGTGATTCATACATATCATCATACGATCCTGCAGATGTTATTTTAGCCTGAATATTTTTATATACGTTTGCCATTATGATAAAAAGAAATTAAATCTCTCTGCGTCGTCCTTTTCTGGTTGTTGATAGGTTGAATTTAATTGTTGAATTAAAGAAGTTAAAGCTCTATTAATTTGTCTTTGGTTATCTTCTGAATATTCTTTTTTAGGTTCTGGTAATCTTACTACAACTTTTGTCATTTAACATTTCCATTTTCTTAAAGATTTATTTATTCTACTATTTGGATCTCTAGCTGTTTTAGCTGATGTTCTGCTACGTTTCATTCCTTTCATTCTTGCACAAAAAGATTTTCTACGTTTTGATGCTTTAGATCCTTTTTTAACTTTTCCTGTTACAGCCATCTTTAATTTTGATCCAGGGTTTTCTCTTCTATAAGAGGCAATACCTTTTCTGTTTAAACCTCCAGATGGAGATTTACCCTCTTTTCTTGTCCACGCTGCAGTACCACCTTTTGCATATAATACTCGGCCTTGGCCTCTTATAGAAATGTCACCCATTATTTTTTCCTTGCTGTTTTAGCTGATCTTTTTAATGCTTTATCAGAAACGGTTCCTTTACCTTTTCTGCTAGTACCAGCTTTTTTTCTTTTGTTCATATAGTAGTACAATCCTTTTTTAGCTGTACGACCATCTTTTGTTTTATGTGTACTTTTACTCATCTCTACCTCCTTCCATCTGGTTGTAAATCTACTTGAAATGTACCAAATCTCCAGTTTTCTGCGGTACCATCATTTTCAATTCTTAAACTTGCATAACGTCCTCTAGCTCGTGTGTCTATTTTTTGTGTAGTAGGTAAAATAGTAAAAGGGCTATATGTACTATTAGCCAAACTATCGGACGGATAATCTTTTAATTTAATAGTTACTTTAGCAGATGTTTGTAATACTTTAAAATTAGGTATAAATCTTCTCATTGCTAAAAAGACTTCTGTTTGATCTTTTTGTAATGAAAAATTATAAGATTGGATAAAAGAAGTTAATTTAGTAGTTTGACCATCAGGGTCAATTTGATCTGTTCCAACTTCGTGTTGAAAATAAACAGTTTGTCCTAATCCACTTGCACCTACAATAGTTGGAAAAGTTCCTGTTGAACCAGAATTATATCTAGTTGCATAAGGTTTAGGATAAATAATAGAATCAATCCACGTTGTTCTTATTGAATTAACATTAGTGCCTGTATACCAATTACCCATTGGTACATTTTTAGATTCCCCATAATTATAAACTACATATCTATCATTATATGCAGAGGTTGCAGTTGGATACCACCACGTTACTTCTGTAAATAAATTATTAATTCCTGCACAAACTTGTTGACCTTTTGTAGTATCAAAATCATCAAAGACATAATCTTCTACACTACAAGGTAAATTATTAACGGTACCATCAAAAGAGAAAAATCCATTATTACCTACCCAATAAGCAACACCATCTATTTCCACCACAGCGTTTTGACCAATTAAACCACAGTTCGTTCCTACCTGTTCAAAACCAAACGTAAATGGAGATCCTACAAACTTCATTGAATAAAGAGCATTATCAGTCCAAACAAGAATATTTTCTTTAGCTACAATTGCTCCCATTATTTTTGAACCATCTTGAAGTCTGTAAGTACCAGCACTGTTGTCCGCGCTTGGCGCATAAGTATTAAGTTTTTCTTGATCAGAAAATCTAATAAACATATCGTCTTGAGTAGATGCAGTTCCAATAGTGGTTTCTGTTCCTAAATGAATTAAGTGTCTTGTTGTTGGTGAAATTAAAGTCATTCTACTTGCAGTTGGATTACCCTGGTCTCCAGTAATTTTAGTTACATAGTTAGTTGTATTTCGAGACGCTCTTGTTTGAAAATTACTAGCTGCTGTTGAATCCCACGTATATGTTTTTCCATTAGCAATAGTTGCTACTAAAGTTGGTCCCCAATTACTTAATGACCATAACCCAGGTTCAAGAGTAACGGTTGAAGCTTCAACTGCTTCTCCCCATCCAGCCCAGTTAGTTGCATCTTGTGCAGTTGCTCCACTTAAGTGAGCTTGACCATTAGAAGTTCCAGGCGTAGCTGTGCCTAATGCACCTCTAGTTATATTTTGTAAATCATTTCCAGCGACAGCTGTGTATGAAATTAATTCTGCATTAGGTATTGTTCCTACTGCAGCTGTTCCAGCGGGACTTGTAAAACCTGTAGTAGAAGTTAAAGTAACACTTGTACCCACTCCACCGGTACCGGCAGTATCCGCATTTAATGCTCCGTTTGTTGTTGTAGTAACAGATCCAGAAATATTTCCACCATAGTTTCCAATTCCAAAACCATAACCATAAGATTGTTCAGAAGGACCTACTGTTACATAAGGTTTAAGAGTTACTGAACTTCCTGAAGTTAAATCAGAACCTCCTCCATTACCCTCAGCAACTGGTGAAGTAATTGTAAAAGTCGTATTACTAGGAACACTAATAACTTGACAAATTTTATCTTCAAAATTATTAGCGTTAATACTAGAACCGGTTGGCATAGTAACACTATCAAAAACAATCATATCACCTTCTTCAATAGTATTTGTGCTAGAAGTAGTAACAGTAATAGAAGTTCCAGGTGCTGTGCTGTTTGTAGTTATGGTAGCTGAATAAGTTGTTAAAGTTGCGCTATTATCATCTTGAAAAGGAGTAATATCATAAATTGCACCTTCATAATAAATTAATAAAAATTTATCAGTTCCAATAGCTACGTATCGGTTTCCATCTAGATCTACAAAAGAATGTTGTTTTCTAGCAACTCCGTGAATAGTGTCTGTTAATAAAGATGACCAACCTCCTACTTTTTCAGGAAGTCCATATCTCCATCTAACATTATCTGAATCTACCCATCTACCGATTGCTCCAACAGCGGTATCTTGTTTATCTACTCCGGGTGCAAATTTAATTGACGTTAGAGCCATTGGTTAGCTCCTATGTTGCTTTACTTAAATAATTCCAGCCACAAGTACTATCAACATAAATAAATGTTGCTGCCATACCATTAGTACCTAAAGTTTGATTGGCTGTGCCATTATTTATAGGTTTTCCATTTCGATCCACTGTTACAGCGTTTGAACCAAAATTATTTCTAGAATCTACAATAGTAACTTCATCACCTATATTTGGACTTGCTGGTAAATTTACAGTTACAACAGCTGAAGATGTATCAACAAAAACTTGATCACCTGCTACTGCAGTATAAGCACTGTAGGTATTATTAATAGCGTAATACCCTTTTTTAACTACAATAACTTTTGTTTCACTACCATCAGATCTACAAAGGTTAACTGATTTATTAGCAATTTTAGTTGTTGAAGAACCACCTGCAGTTAAAACTCCTAAAGTATATTTATTAGTTCCATTTCTGTCAGTTTGATCGTCAATATACCAAACTCGATTAGCTGTGTTTGGCATTGTTAAAGTTCTATCTGCTGCTAACGTGCCATAAAGTCTAAGGTAAACATTTTTACCATTAGAAGTTGCGCCATCTGTTAAATCTAAAGTAACACTGGCTGCAGCCATATCAATAGATAGATAACCAGTAGAAGCTTGTTCTAAAATTTGTAAATTAACATTAGTGATTCCGCCCCATTGCCCTGCTTTTTCACCTGTTGTTACTAATTCTAATTTTGTATTTGTACTATAAGTTGATGCCATAATTTATTAACACTCGTCAATTGCTGTCCAGGTCATTGTTGCACCTGGGATTATTTCACTCCAAGTTATCGCAGATACTATACCCGTAGACAAGGTTAAACTTGCCTTTGTTGGATCAACATTTGCGCTAGCTGTTATACTAACAGTTCCTGAAGAAATTACAACCTGATTTCCACTAACTGCAACGGTAGCTCCTGCACTGACCGTAACTGTCCCCGTACCTAAAGTGACTTGAGAGCCAGTAGGGCTTAAATTAGCATCTCCTGAAATTGTTAAAGTACCAAGCCCTAAAACAACTTGAGATCCAGTAGGATCTTCTATAACAGAATCAGCACTAATACCAGGGTTACCAATACTAATAGTTAATTGATTTTTAGTAACTGAAATCGTTACACTATTGTCTGGGCCCGATGTAGAAAACGGTAATTCTGCAAATGAAGCAAATCCTAATAACATATATAATCCTTAAAAGGAGACAGTGGTGGTATGGTGGTACCCACTGCCTCCATTTAAAAACTATATCACCCTTTAAACCAAGATGGAAGACCTAAATGAGGACGTTTATCAAACTGGTTTTTATCTGCTTTTTTAGAAATTTGATTATAATGAAGAAACACTTGAGCACAATCCTTGCCTTCAAAAGCTTCTCTCCAATGTTCTAATTCACAACCTGAATAGATAAGCATATCACCAGGATTTAAATCTACTTTTACTCCTTTAGCATTGCTTTCAGCAGTTATTTTTTTATTATCAGGAACTCCTACATTTTCATTAGGACTTAAATAAATAGGCCATTTATCACCACCGAGATTTAATGTTGTAGATATTTCGCAACTAAATCTATCTTTGTGTCTTTTTAAAACATCTCCTTTTTTATAAATTCTTGCATAAGAATAAGTAGGGGATAATTTTAATCCTGTATGTTTTTCCATAGCAGGTTGTACCCAAGTTAATAAAGTTTCCATAGCAATATCTCCATAATGTGAATAAGTTTCTGGAACTTGTTCATCATTCCAAACACCAAACTCTGTGGTAAATTGAGAAATATATCTATCATCAAATAACTGCCTAGCTACTTTTCTTTTTAACATAAAATATTGAAACACAAACTTAGCTAATTGTGGACTTATAGCTTTTTTTAATACTGTATATTTATTATTTTTAAAACTCATATTAATTTTACTCCTTCTTTTAGTGTTAAATCTCCCACTGTTTTATTAACCCATTCAGTTCTATCAAAATGAGTTGTTTGAGGAAGATTCTTTTCATACCATTTGGGTTCAGGTATTTTTTTTAAATTCCAAGCCCAATAAGATCCATCTTTAAATCGACAGACATAACCGGGTATTTTGTCTCCACAATTTTTAACTAAAAAATCATATTTTATTTTTTCAATTAAAGACCCATTAAAACGCTCTGGAGTATAAGCTTCTCTATTTTTTAATTCCATAATATAATTTTTATTATGAACATCAATGGGATTCATTGGATCATTTGTTTTATTAACCGGGTCTGATGAAAATACAGAACCATTTAATTCGTGAATCATTTGATCTTGTGTTTTATACCAACCCATTATTTTTTTTTCATTGATGTTGTATTAGATATAGCTGATGGAACAGCTTGTATATTCCAATGTATAAATCTAAAAGGTTCTATTCCCATATCCACAGGATATTGATGAGGAGTATATCCAGGAATAAGTATCATCATTCCTGGTTTAACTTTGTAATGTATAGCTTCATTAGCAAATGTAATTTTACTTCCATCTTTTTGTGGAAGTCTTATCATTTGAGCACCAGGTCTTGGATCGTGTAAAACAGGTAATGAAGTTTTATCACTACATTTTAAAAAATAAAATCCTGAAACGTGTTGATTCCAATGAGTATGCGTATCGTGATGACCAGCACCTTTTTTACTAAATTCTTGTGCCCAACATTCTGTAAAATGTAAACTATGATTGCTTATATCAAATCCACACCAATCTAAAAATTCATAACTTCTTGCTCCACAAAAATCTACAAACTCTTTAGCTTTTGGATCTGCATTAAAAGATTCAGAATGATTTGATAAACCAAAATCATCTAGTTTAGCGTTAAACAGTTTGTTTCGTTCTTTAATGGTTTTAGGCATTATAGTTTTTTTTGTTTTTTTTAAATAACCGTCTGTTAATTTTAACATTTTATTTACAAACTGAGGTACTTCAGCTGTCCAAATAGGTGTGCTAAAATAAGCAGCACTATTAAATTTTACGTTATTATTATTTCCTTGCATATTATTTAAATGGATAGCCTAGATTCCATATTACTAAACTATACCTTACTCCTTTTGTTACTGGTTTTACCCTATGCCAAACAAAACTTGGAAACACTACTAAACTACCTTTAGGTAATATTTCTGTACAAGTTCTTAAAGCTGGTTTTTTATCAGGGTCTTCATTTCTAAAATCAAACTCTAATTCACCGCCTTTATATTCTTTGGGGTCTGTCAAAGAAACAGTTACTGATAATTTTCTAATTTTACCTTTTGTTGGACCATCTTCAATATATGGTTTATCCCAACTATCACAATGCCAATCATAATATTGTTTTTTTTTATAAATTGTAAACTGACAAGATTCTGAAAAATCCCATTCAAAGTTCCAACCTGCATTCCTATTAGCTTGATGAATATAAGGTTGTATTTCTTTGTATATCCACCTATCACTCATCCAAATAATATTTGAATCTCTTTTCTTTTTTAAATCTTTTAATTCTTCTTTAGTTAAGGGTTTTTGTTTTAAATTTCTATCTCTACCTAAACCACCAGTAATAGCTTGAACTTGATTCTTTTTTTCTGTTTTACCATATTCAACAATCATATCACATATTCGCGGAGGAACTGCAGATTGAAAATACCAAAAATAATTAGATATATTCATAAGTTGTAGTTAAAATTATATTCATTTGTTTAGATTTGTTTGGACTAATAAAATATTGATTGGTGCTAGGAAACATAACAAATTGATTTGTGTTTAAAGGCAGATGCCAAGTTCTTCCTTTTCTTCTATTGTCATTATATTCTATTACAACACCTGTAGAATCTTTACCCACATCAACTCCATAAATAAATGTATAATCAGGAGAATTTATTAAGTCAACAGGATCTACAGTTGTGCGTGAAAAAGACTTTTGATTATAATCATATACATTACCCCACATATTTTTTATAATTAATGCTTTGGAATATTCAACATTATAATGATCTCTAATATAATCTTGTAACCATTGAAGAGTTGGAGTGTGTTCTACTTTAAAATCAGAATAAGCATAATCTTTAATATTATTACTTATTCTTTTTTCTTCTATAAAAGAATTTAAGATTTGATTCTTAAGAACATCTGTTTTAATTTCAAAACCTTTAGGCATATCAATATTGCCATAATATAAATCAACTTCTGATAATACTTTCTTTTGCATACCTATTAGGTATGTAGTTTAATTTAATAACAATGTCAAGATTATCTTGCTGTTTTATCCCAAGATTGGCCAGATTCATTCCACTCATATGTATGAGTAAGAGTTTCTTCTTCAGATAATGCTGGTGCATCACCTATTGGTGATTGCCATCTTGCTTCTGATACATTTAAAGTCCAACTAGCGTAAGGTTTTTTTGGAATAAAAATATTGTTGTCTTCATCATAAGTCATACCTATACCTGCGTAGTTACCTCTTAAAGGTGTTCCACCTAATTTATGTTGTCCACCAGATGTATTGTAAGATGTTTTTTTCCAAAGAGGCCAGTTGTGAATTCTTTCCAAAAACTGGATACCTACTGCTTCATCTTCAACACCATCAGCATTTAAACAGTCACTGTCGTTTACCACGTGAACTGCAATAACTTTACTATTTATTCCTAATTTTGCAAAATGTGCCATAATGTTTCTCCTTATATTATACTTATTTTAAAAAGTAAATCCATATTTATTATTGATATCTATACCTAATCATAACTATTCCTGAACCACCAGTTGCACAGTTATCACCACCACCATAATTACCACCTGATCCACCACCAGTATTAGCTGTACCATTATTAGAATCATTGCCGGGACCAGCCGCACCTGCTGAACCACCTCCAGCACCAGCTGCACCTCCGCCTGTTGTGCTAGAAGGAGCAGTATATCCTCCACCGCCACCACCACCAGCAAAATATCTTACACTTGAAACAGGTCCTGGTGTTCCATAACTTGGAGCTGTAGGTCCTATAAATCCATCGGGAATATAAGAACCAGTTCCACCTGCACCACCACTTGAAGAAGGTGTAACATCTCCACCAGCTGCACCTGCGCCACCTCCGCCTCCACCTTGTCTGTGATTAGGGGAAGGTCCTGGTTGTAATTGTGCACCATCACCACCATCAGTTCCTTGAGCTGGAGATACTGGGGGAGTGTTTCCTGCTCCTCCTGAAGTTGGAGTACTATTTACATTACCACCTCCACCACCAGAGCCACCAGCTACGCCGGCACCATTTGGATAATATCCTCCTCCACCACCACCTGCTGAACTTATACTTGAAAATGTTGAAGTACTACCTGATCCACCTGTTCCAGGTGGGTCTGAACCTTTAGGCGCTCCTCCACCAACTGTAATACTATAAGGAGAAGCTGAAACTGTTACTCCTGCGGGAGCCACTAATGGACTACCTGCTGGACTTAATGCTGAAAAATATCTAAATCCTCCTGCTCCACCACCACCTGTGCTTGGTCCTGATGCACCTCCTGAACCTCCTCCAGCAACTACTAAATATTCAACTACGTTGTCTGGAGCTGAATTTGCAGCGGCGCTTACACAAAAAGTACCAGCACCTGTAAAAATATGTGTTTTAAAATTTCCACAAGTAACAACTGCATTTCCACCTGTTGCAGTTATATATGCATTTCCTTTAACAGTTGTATCGGTTTGAACATTCATCCAACCTTGTGTACCATCTACATATATTAAACTTACTACTTGACCCTCTGTATTTAAATTAGCGTCTAAACATAAACCAAAAATTTTTGAAGAATTTCTACCTACTATTACTTTATTATTATCCCAAGTGTCTTTATAATCTTTTAATGAGACAATATCTCCTGCACTAGGGCTGGAAGGTAATGTAACAGTTACTGTACCTCCACACGTATTAATAAAATAACCTTTTCCTGAAACCGCTGTTAAAGGTGAAGTTTTTGCAGTAGTACACCAATCAACTGTTCCAGTACGACCAAAACCTGTTTGAGAAGCACACGCACCTAAAGCAATAGTATTTCCAGCTTCTCCTAGAGTTACTGTAGATCCTGATCTTGGTGCAATTGTATTTACTTTAATTTTACTCATTAAACGATTACCAATGTTCCTGTTACTGTTACTGTTCCTGGAATAGTAATGGGTCCTGCAAGGACTCCATTCTCTACAATTTGAACACCATCAATTGTTGCCGCTTGATTGGGTATAAAATCGTTAGGGCTATACTGCCCTCCTATATATTGGATTCCATTTATTGTTGCCGTCATAATTCTTCCTATGAACTAATAGTATCAATGTATGAACAAGTAACATCTAGTGAACTTGCCGTATCACTAACTGCTTCTAATACATCACCACTAGCCAAAACAATTTTTGCTCCACCTTGAATTAATTCAATAGCTGAATTTGGTGGAATCACAACTCCTTTAGCTATAAAGTAGTCGGCTCCGCCTTTTGCAATTTTAACATCAACTGTAATAGTTGCTGTTAAAATATTACAGCATCTAATACCTATTACTGCATCATAATTTCCTGCAGTTAAGATAGTAGTGTCGCCTGTTCCGATTGTTCTTACTAAACTGTTTCTAAAATCTTGTGCCATATTTTATCCTTATATCAGAGAGCTACCGCCATAGCAATTGCAAAACCTTGTCCCGCTGCGTTAACCGTATTTCCACTTGCATCTAAATAAACTGATTTAGAAGCAGGTAGTGTACAGAATACATCTTTTGTACCCGCAGAAAAATCAACAACTGCATCTGAATTAGAACTACTAATAATTGTAGTTCTTTGAAGATTAGTTGTTGTGCTTAAAGTACCCAAACCAACTTCAAACTCACTTGTACCTTGATTAAAAATACAATAATAAGTGGTATTGCTAGTTCCAATTCCTGCTGCAAAAGTATCAAAGCCAGTAGCAGCTGTTCCAGAAATAGCAAAAGTTGTTTGACTATTTCCTGTCGCCGTACTAGTTGTTTTTACTCTATCATTTATTACTAAAGCCATTATTCTCCTTAAGCCATACTAATTATAGCATCACCAGGTGTACTTGGACTAGGGAAAGTAATTTTAAATGTACCATTAGTACAAGTTTTACTTCCACCAAAATCTAAAACTACACATAATCTATTTGCTGTACTATCTACAGTACTGCTATTATAGATAGCTCCAAAAGCTGCAGTGATTGTAGCAGATGTCCATTCAGTATCAGCAAAATCTACAGAAGCAACTGCAGTTGACGACGCAACCGCTTGTGAAGTTAAAGTATTTCCTCCTGCTCCATAAGCAGTACCGGAAGTTCCAACTTCATTCGCCGTATTGTAAACTGTACTTGAAGTATTGTAAGGACTAGATGTGTATAATGCTAATTTAAAAGTGTTTCCTCCAGACGCAAAATCGTGATGCGCTGAAAATAAACTTCCTCTAAAAGAGTAAGGTATTACATTTGCCATTTATTTATCTCCTTCATAGTTAATAACTTGATGGTGATTTGGATATTAATTGAGCGCGAATGACACCATCCTCGTATTCGCTTCTGCGTCTCTGGCCGATTTGCTCGACTGAGTACGATTCTAAAGCTTCTTGATAAGCCGCTTTATAGTATTGTAGCATATCTTGCGGACCTTTCAAGTATGCATATGTATTTACCAGAGTTGCATACAAAAGTAAATCAGGATATTTATTAGACAAATAAGTCCCTGTAAGAGCTTTATTTGTATCGGTTAAACT
>Ga0163179_10001687_pt1 | contig 15450 bp, 13 predicted proteins | sample AtlANTMetagenome_FD_109643 | JGI IMG/M metagenome (GOLD analysis project Ga0163179, IMG submission 109643) | Marine eukaryotic phytoplankton communities from the Atlantic Ocean - Atlantic ANT 2 Metagenome | ecosystem: Environmental > Aquatic > Marine > Oceanic | place: North Atlantic Ocean... | reverse complement strand
CGTTCACCATGATCGGTGCGACCTTCCTGATGGAATACGCGCTGCTCACCCATGACTTCTCGGTCAGCTATGTCTTTCAAGTCGGCAGTAAAGAGACGCCAACGGTCATTACGATTGTGTCGCTTTGGTCGGCATTAGAGGGCTCTATTCTGCTTTGGGCGCTGTTTTTGGGCGTCTTTACACTGATCTTTGCACGGCAGAGTCGCCGGCTGGATCCCCAGCAGAGTGCCTATAGTTTGGGTGTCTTGCTCGCGATCTGTGTGTTTTTCGCCTTCTTGGTGGCAAGTATTGCCAATCCATTCGCACCGACTGAGATTCTGGGACATGACGGAAAGCCTGTCTTGAATCCAGATGGCAGCATCTTTGTTCCGACCAACGGGCCTGGTCCCAACGCGCTCTTGCAGAATCATCCCTTGATGATCATTCATCCACCGAGTTTGTACGCGGGATTTGTGGGGATGAGTGTGCCTTTTGCGATCGCTGCGGGTGGGTTGCTTGCGGGTAGAATGGACACCAAGTGGATTTCACTCCTGCGTAGTTGGGGCTTGGTGATCTGGAGTTTCTTGACTCTCGGAATCCTTCTCGGGGGCTGGTGGAGCTACGAGATTCTGGGTTGGGGTGGATATTGGGCCTGGGATCCAGTGGAGAATGGCAGCTTTATGCCATGGTTGACGCTGACTGCTTTTCTACACTCCGCCATGGTTACCGAGCGTAGGAAGATGTTCTCGCCTTGGACGATCGTCCTGGTTCTGGTGAGTTTCCTACTCACCTTGCTTGGGACGTTCATCACCCGTTCAGGCGTGTTGGAGAGCGTGCATAACTTTGCGGGCGGTGCCATCGGGCCCACCTTCTTTGCCTTTATCGGCGTGACTTTTGTGTTCTGTGTGGCCTTGTTGTCCAAGCGCCTTTCGGTGATGCCGAGCAATGAGCGACCCCTACGACTGCAGAGTCGAGAATCGGCGTTTTTGGTGAACAACATTCTGCTTGTGGCGTTTACCTTTACGGTGTTGGTGGGTACGCTTCAGCCCCTCCTCGTCGAAGCGCTTGCCGACGACCGTATGCAGGTCAAACAGCCCTTTTTCGATACCGTTTCGCTACCGATCATCGTTCTTCTGTTGTTCATGATGGGTGTGGGGCCCAACCTGCCTTGGGGTCAGGCCAAGAAAGAGGACTGGGCCCGCTTGCGTTTCCCAGCAGCAGCCGGCGTACTTTTTGCGCTCTTTGCCAACGCATTGGGCATGGAAGGCTTCTTAGGGCTCCTGACCTATGCGTTGGCGGGTTTTGCTGGGGCGGTGAGTATTCGAGAGATTCTGTCTCCCGCATTGAAGCGTCGAAAACAAAAAGGGGATGCCTTTCATCGCGCTTTTGTTCGCTCTTTGGGGAGAGACCATCGCAAGATAGGAGGCCATCTAGCGCATCTGGGGCTCTTTCTTTTGGCAATTAGTGTGGCCACAGCAGAAACCCATCGCCGCGACACCCGAGTGGCATTGCCTCAACACGAGGCCCAAGAAGTCTTTGGGTATGAGCTGATTTATCGCGAGATTCAGAACGTTGAACAGCCGCATCGCACGTCGAAAATCGCGGTTGTGGACGTGTTGAAGGATGGCAAGTCCTTAGGCAGCATGCGCCCGCGTGACAACACCTACCTCAAAGGCAATATGGCGGGTCAGAGTGTGGGAACACCCGCGGTCCGATCCGGACTCAAAGAGGATTTGTATCTCACCTTGCTCCGCACGGATGATGACCAAGGCGTGCCAATCGCTAGTGTTCGTGTGATTGTGCAGCCGATGATGAAGTGGTTGTGGGTCGGCGGGCTTTTGATGGTGGCGGGTGGCCTGATTGCAGCGTGGCCGAAAGGACGTAGGGGCGCGGCGTGACCAGTCGTGTCCTCTGGATCGGCGGTGGAATTGTAGCCCTGCTTTTTGCGCTCCTGAGCGTGGGTATGTTCCGCGATCCCTATGAGTCCGAACAAGAAAAGCAGAAGACGGAGCGCGCGGCCATTGAGACCCTGCAGAGAGGTGTAGAAGGATTGCAGGCGCCGAGTTTTCAACTCGCCACTTTAGATGGAAAAGCGATTTCGCTCTCTGATTTCCGTGGTCAACCCATGGTGATCAACTTCTGGGCGACGTGGTGTCGGCCTTGTGAAGAAGAGCATCCCAATCTTGTTCGAGCGGCAAAGCGATTTGAGTCCCAGGGCGTGGCCTTCTTGGGCGTCTTGTATGACGATGGTGCGGAGCGTGCGCGTCAGATGCTGAAGCGACTCGGTGAGGCCTATCCCACGGTGGTGGATGTGGGGGGCAAGGTGTCTGCAGAGTACGGGGTAACCGGCGTGCCTGAGACCTATTTCATCAATGCCAATGGGGTCATTGTGGAGAAGGTGGCGCTTCCTTTTCTGGAGCAATCCGACTTGGATTCACGGATCGTAAAGGTGATGCAGTCCAGCGCCCAAGCCGATGAGATGAGTCAGTTGGATGAGAGTCTGTTGGGAGAGCCCGAGGGCGAGCCGATCGATGTGGACAGTGTGATTTACACACGCGCCCAGAAACTTGGAAAGGGTTTGCGCTGTCCGGTGTGTCGCTCGCAGGCGGTGTCGGAGTCGGGAAGTGGTGCCGCTCGCATCATGATGCGCCAAATCGAAGATCTTGTAGGCATGGGCTACTCCAATCATCAGATTGTGACCTATTTCGTGGATCAATATGGTGATGAGATTCGACTCTCTCCACCGAAATCGGGGCTGGGTCTAATCGCCTGGCTTTCGCCTCTTTTTGCCTTGCTTGTCGGGCTTTTCGTGTTCCGGAGCATGACGCGTTCCGAGACCCAGAAGACGGTTGCTGAGGATCAAGGCGAGGATGTGTTTACTGCAGCTCTGCTCTCGGAGTTGGAGGAGAAAGAATGAATTGGGAACTGATGGGACCTCCCCTCGGGGTGATTCTCTGTGCTTGCGCAGTCGCCTACTTTTTGGTGGGTAGCTTGAAAGATGAACGCAGTGACGAGGCCAAACTCAGAGAAGAGAAGATCCGTGCCCTGTTGGCTGAAAAAGAAGAGGTGGTCGCTCAACTCAAAGCACTTGAATCGAGTGATGTGTCGGAGGAGCAGCGCGAGGCGTATCTTGCACGAGGCCGTGAAATCCTGATTGAGCTTGAAGCCATGGGTCACAAAGTGCAGGTAGTGGGAGCAAAGCGGAGTGATCTCAAAAAGCTGACACTTGTATTGACGATGGCGGGGCTGCTTTTTGGTGCCGTGACGATTTATTTGGTGTTTCGAGAGAGCGAAGAGCGGGTGGAGGAGACACAAAATCAAAGCACGCGGTCGATGGATATTACGGAAGCGGTCAAGGCTCAGATGGCGATTCTCGAGAAGGACCCTGAGAATTTGGATGCTCTGAAGTACCTGACTCGTCGTGCATTGTTGGACCAAGACCCAACGAATGCGATGGGCTTTTTCATGCGGGCTGAAGGCCTGAAGAAAGACGATATCGATCTACAGGTGTATGCATCGGGCCTGGCAATCCTTGTAGGTATGGCAGATAGGGCATTTCAGCGTCTTGATTCAGTTCTAAAAGACCAACCAAACCATCCCGAAGCGCATTGGTGGAAAGGGCTTGCTCATGCCAGCATGCGTCAGTTTGATGAGGCAACTTTGTCGCTAAAGAAGTGTATTTCTCTGAGTCCACAGAGTGAAGAGGCTCAATACGCCCAGATGCTGCTCAAGCAGATACAGCAGCAGAGTGTCATGGAAGTGCATGCTTCCGGCAGTGTGACTTTGGGTGCGTCCGTGGTCGTGCCGGAGGGTGGTGTGCTCTATGTGGCTGCCTTGAGGGCGCCTGTTTCTGGAGGACCTCCGCTTGCTGCAGCACGATTCCCTTCTTTTGCTTTTCCGCATGCCTTCTCTCTGAGCGATGCGAATATGCCCATGGGTGGGGAGTGGCCGGAGCAGTTTTGGATTCGTGTCCGAATCGATGCGGATGGCGACCCCATGACCAAATCAGATGCGGACGTCAAAACCGATTTCTTAGGTCCATTTGAGCGGGGTCAGCAGAACATTGAGGTCTTGCTCGGCGAATAACAGCCGCTTCCTTCTCGGTGTGTGAACACCCATCACAATCCCTTTGCACAGCCGATTTGGGTTTTCTCCGATCTCATGGAAGAACGTGAGTAAACATCCATAGGTCAGGGAGTCTTTGATGGTTCGGTCAACGTTGTTGTGTCTGTCGGTTTTGAGTTTAGGGGCGTGCAGTAAGGATCAGGATTCAGCTACCAGGGACACCGGTGAGGCGCCTGTGGATACTGAGGCAGATACGGATACCGACACGGATACCGACACGGATACCGACTCGGACACCGACACCGACGCAGATACGGACACCGACTCGGATACCGATACCGACTCGGACACCGACACCTCAGATCCCACCGTGGACAAAAGGATCGTGGGCTATTTCGTGGAGTGGGGTGTGTACGACAGGAACTACCATGTCGCCGATATCCCCGCCGAGTTGCTGACTCACATCAACTACGCTTTCATCAATCCCACCCTTGCAAACGGCTGTGAGATCTATGACTCTTGGGCGGCCTTGGACAAGAATGGCGGCAACTACAACCTGTTGAACAATCTCAAGCAGACTCACCCGCATCTCAAGGTCTTGATGAGCTTGGGTGGGTGGACCTTGTCCGGTGAGTTTTCGGACATTGCCCTTACGGATGCATCGCGAAGCGCATTTGTGACCGACTGCGTTGATTTCATGCTGCAGTATGGCTTCGACGGGATTGATGTGGATTGGGAATACCCCGGCGGTGGTGGGCTCTCCTCGAACTATCGTCCTGAAGACAAAGAGAACTTCACAGCACTCCTTCAAGAGTTTCGAACCCAACTGGATGCAAAGGGACAGTATTTACTGACGATTGCGGCTGGCGGTGGCTCGGACAAGCTGGCGAATCTGGAGTTAGCCAAGGTCGCGCAAACTGTAGATTGGGTCAATATCATGAGCTACGACTTCCACGGGGGGTGGGAGGCCACAACAGGCCACAATGCACCGCTCTATCCCTCATCCCAGTCGCCGTTTAGCAATGAAGCCACCTACAACACCGATGCTGCATTGCAGGCATGGGTTGCGGCGGGTGTCGATCCGGACAAAGTCGTGATGGGAGCACCGCTGTATGGCCGTGGCTGGAGCAGTGTACCGTCGACAGGCAATGGACTTTTCCAATCGGGTGGTGCCGCATCAATGGGTACTTTTGAGAATGGCGTATTCGACTACGGCGATCTCGTGCAGAACTACATCGGTCAAGGGGATTGGGTTCGCACCTGGGATGCGGAGTCCATGGTGCCGTGGCTGTATTCCGCGAGCCAATCCACCTTCATTAGCTATGACGACACCGAGTCTATGGCCCATAAGTTGGACTACATTGTCCAAGAGGACTTCGGTGGGATGATGTTCTGGGAGCTCTCGGGTGATGATGACCAGCACACTTTGGTCAAGCAGATGGCCGAGCGGCTACGGCCTTAGCTCATCTTTCATTGAAAGAGGTGCTGCATCATCTTGTGCACTCTGTGCTCGACGAGGTGCTCACCTAAGATGCGTTTGCGTGCGGCGGTTGCAATCGTAGAGCGTAAAGCCGGTTGAGATTGATAGAACCGGATCTTGTCCACCGCCTCTTCGATGCTTCGATACACCACGATTTCTTTGTCTTCCTCAAAGAGTGTGATGGCGTCTTCTTGAGGGTCGCTCAAGAGAAAACCTCCCGATAATGGCACATCAAACACCCTCTGGTTGACTGCTGTAGGCATCTGACAAGAGGTGATGTTGAGACTGATGGCGCTCTGTTGATACACCTCGGAGAGTTCGCGGTAGTAGTCGACGGGAGCGAGACATCGCGCTTGTGGACCCAAAATACGCTGCCAACTCTCTGGATCACCGATGACAGTGAGGTCTTCGGTGGTCAGTCTTGAACAGACTGCAACGCGCTTTGCGTGACTTGCAGTGTGAATGATGAGACTTGTGAGCCAGGTGTTGTTTTTTTCATCGGCAAAGGGCAGTGGACTATTCTTCAAATCTACCGCATTGGTGCGGCCTGATAGGAGTTCAGCCGCTTGCTCTTGTACCAAGACTTCGAGGTCCGGTGACCACAAGAATTTTTTGCGAATCGCATCGAGATAAGCACTTCCCATGCTGGAGCCCACAAAGCTCAAGTCAAATCGTTTAGCGCCTGAGTGTGGCTTGGAGAAGACGCGTGTACAGCTCGCGAGGGGAAGAAAAGAGGCGCTCTTGAATCCTTTTTGTTCCAACCAAGGGAGATATGCAGACTCCCAACAGAATGCATGAACATCTCGCCCCATAGAGGCTTGAAAGGCCAATACATTTGGTCGAGGATCATCCAAGAACCATGCGCATACCGGGATCCCGTAGCGATCAGCAATCTCGAGAATTCGTCCCTCTGGATCACAACCCTTAAATCCCATGGTCAGTATGACTTCGGGCTTCTCCTGTTCGATCAATGCTTGAAAGCGTTGCGGGAGGGATTTGTTGGGGCTTTCATTCCGATAGTCTAGTGTGCTTAGCGCGACGCTAGGATGCTTCTCAAGAGCGGAAGCACTTTCCTCTTCTAAGAAGAAGTGTCCCTTGAGGAGTAATACGCTTCTCTTCGGACTCGGAACGCTCGGCTTTTGCTTGCGGGCAGAGAGGATGTGACTTTCGAGTTGGTTGTACACAGCGGCATGGGCCCGGTGACTCGCCGGATGGCGGAGTATCTGAACCGTGCTGCACTTCTGAGTGTGCGAAAGCAATGCCTCGATGTCACGGGGCGCCAAGCAGATGAGTTCTTGGAATTCTGGTTTGAACTTCTTGGCTGCCATGGAAAGAAAGGCTTCATACACATCGATAACGATGATTTTCTGCGCTTTTTTGAGCGCGGGTAGAAGGCCATCGAGTTGGTACCCTAAGCCGACACCCAGGATCACTACGCAGTCTCCCCAGATATCTGTCGGTTTGAGATAGTAAGACTCGCGCTCTGGTTCAACGGTTGAATGGAGATGTAATCGTCGACCGTCTCCGAAGTCCAGACGTACGGATGGGTGTCCTGACTGCGCTTCAAAGAAGTGGAGATTTGCCTTCATAGGGTTGCCTCGAATAGAGGTCTTCTTCATCGGTTCTTAAAGGTCGAAAATGAAGACAGATTTGGCAAGCATCATACAAGCACTCGTTTTAGCGGCACGCCGTGGTGAGGAGGCCCAGGCCGCAGCCTGTATTCACGACTTTATTTCTGTCTTGGAGAAGATCTTGCCGCAGACCTCTACCGAGACCCAGTCGGAAATCAATGCGTTGTTGCCGCTTATGTTGGACTTGCAGGCGCAAGGAGATTGGGTGGGTTTCGCGGATCTTGTCGAGTATGATCTCTCGTCGATTCTTGAGATTCGTTGAACTCTGTATTTGTGGCGATTTAGCTGCTTTTGAACGGAATTCCGCCGCTACAGGCTTTCCGTTACGGCGTGTTGTGATACACATAGCCGCAAACTTCAAGAAGGCGCCGATGGCGCGAGGAGGAAGAATGAGGTTGATTTCATTGGCAGCACTTTCAATGTTGGCTGCATGTACATCGAGTGATGTCGTTCCCACCGAGGGTGAGTGGAAGTACTCTGGTCTCGAATATACCGTCGACAGTTGTGGTTCAGCAGATGCTCCCGCGACAGCGATTACCACTTTGGAAACGTTGAACATTTCGTTGGTACTTACCGATGATGGTTTTACGCTTGCCACTCCCGATGGAGATCCGGTTGAGTTGACGCTGGATGGCGATGAGTTCGTTGGCGAAACGTCATTGAGTTGGACGGTTTCGGGATGGCAGGATGCGGATGGCAACGATGTCGAAGCCGAAATCGTGCTGACGTTGGGTGGCGATGTCACCGGAAGCTTTGTCGATGAGAACAACGCCACATTCGAGGCGAATTTCCAGGGGACCTGTGAGGGTGATGCATGCGCTGATTATTTGACAGCAGCAGGTATTACCGAAGATCCCTGCACTTCAATTCTTTCGGGAGATATGACGGCTCAATAAGCGTCTCTCTTCATGACATAAATGAGCCGGTGGGGTTTCTCATCGGCTCATTTGTTTTTGTTTATTCTACATAGCCAATTGTTTTGAGCTGTTCGTAGAGCACATTGTCGAGGTCGACGTAGATCTCTTTCTTCCAGGTTTTACCAGGATCTTTTTGGAAGGAGTGGAGGGTTTCTCTTAGGGCTGCAACTACATCGGTCTTCTTGCCTGCGAGATTGTTCTTCTCGGCGATGTCTTTGGTGAGATCGTAGAGTTCTGATTGGTCCTTTTCAGCGATCAGGCGGTAGTTTTTGTGGGTGACGCCCCATAGGTCGCGCCATTTGGATTCATCCAAGGATTGGCGTTCGGCACGATGTTGGAAGACCGGTCTCTCCCATAGGGTTTTTTCCTGGTTCGCCTTTCCAGTGAGTTGGTCTGCAAGAGAGATTCCCGCCATGTTGTCGGGGATTTTGATGTCGCTTAAATCAAGGAGTGTTGGTAGCACATCGACCAAACTTGCATTTCCTGTGATGCGCTGCGTTTGTACTTGAGGTCCGTGGACCATCCAAACGACTTGAGACAGCTCTCGATACAGTGTGGTGAGGTGGCCTTCTTGGCCGTGGTCAAAGAACTCTTCGCCATGATCGGTGATCACAAAGACCAAGTCGTCCTGCCACTTGAACTGTTCAATCATCCGCTGGATGTACAAGTCGGTGTAGTTGATTTCACTGTCATAGGCGGCTTGCATGTCCTCAACCAAGTCGGTGGAGGGTACGTACCAAGGATCCCGCTTGAGATAGGGGGAGTGCACATCGTTGAGGTGCATGTACACAAAAGAGGGGCCTGCGTTGATTGTTCTAGTCCAACTGACCAGCTTGGTGGCCAATTCCCGAGCAGTAGCTTGATGGGCATAGTGAAATTTATCAAACCCCTTCTGAAAACCGAGTTCGGGTCCGAGATTGATGTTCGCGGCGACACCCAAGGTTGCGTAGCCTGCCTCTTTGAAGAACTCCGGTAGGATCGTGAGCTCTTCCGGTAGGGCCGTGCCACCGATTTGACTCTCTTCTCCCGCCCGCATTTTCTCGATGTCGTGAGAGGGGGCGAAGAGCCCGAGTGTGACCCCATGTTGGTTGGGGTAGAGACCCGTGAAAACAGATGCGGTGGATGGTGCAGTCCAAGAAGAAGTAGACCAGGCCGTATTGAAAACCGCTGATTCCTCTGCCCATTGGGTGAGAAACGGGGAGGTGTTTTTTTTGTAGCCGTGAATTGGGAGATGATCTGCCCGTAAGGTGTCGATCATGATGACGATGACGTCGGTTTTTTTGGCTTCCGCTGTGTTCTCATCCGACACAGGCGTGGGGGCCGGTTTGGAACAGCCGTAAAGCAGAGAACAGGTAAGCAATCCACGGTATATCTTGCGCATAGATCTGCTCTTAATCGACTGGCTCAGTATTGATAACGAAAAGCATAGGCCGTATACGGCGCGTTGGTGGGTCCGTAATGTCGATCGATGAAATAGGGTTGGACAATGAGGTTGTGGCTAGCCTTTCCGAGCCCCAAGCTGACAAAGAGCCCTGATCGTAAGAGTTGATCTTGGGCTTTTATGCCTTGTCGGTAGGTGGTGATCGAGCCCGCTCTCAGAAAACGATCAGGCGACACGTCGTGCTGGTAGAGGAGTAAGAGGTTGGTGTCGAGTGTCTCATCGCCACCTAGAGCCAACATCACTTCTTTTTCCCGCTCGAAGAACCATTCCCCATCGACGTCGGATTGAATATTCCAATGGGTCCAGTCTGCGCTGCCAAGAACGACGATGGGGCCGACTTTGGCTTTAAGTACGGTCTGAATACCGTAGTGGTAGCCACTGCCTACATTCTGGTTTCCGTTGGTTTCCACATAGGCGGCAATATCTTTATTGTTGCCGTAATTGATGTCTGGGCTGCTGTATCCCACGACAGTCTGGTGGTTTCCAAAGTAGCGATCGTCACCGGCATGAAGTTGTACATCCACAATAGCGAGTGGAGTGAATGTGATGCGTGCCCCGGTGCGAAGATATGCCGGTGTGAGGCTGAGAGTGGCTTGGGCTTTTAGTCCTGTTCCTTCGAATAAGGCCTGTCCGTCTCGTTCAAAAAGAGGGACTCTCGCGCCATAGCGTAAATCGGCTTGGAGACCTGCTCGTGCTCCGGTAACAGCGAGTGTGTTGTTGGTGCTGGGTTCAACTTCAACCGCTTGAATCACACCGAGTGTGAGAAGCGTGGCAGATACAAACATAGATGTCTCGTGGTGTGAGAGTGGGCTTTTGCAGCCAGCTTATCAGAGGTGCGACACTGGGAGTCGGAGATCAATTCTCCTCGAAGACTTCTTGGATGACCTTGTAGCGGTGGGTGAAAATACTATCGAGAGATTTCCGGACAAAGAGTGGGTGTGCGATTCGGCCCAAGATGCCGAATCGTACGCGATACAGAACGATATCTCGCATCAAAGTACCGTTTTCTTGGGCCTCGAAATGGTGGGTGTGATGCCATTGGGCGTATGGGCCTCGGATTTGGGAATCGACGAATTTCTCGTTGATGAGGATGGACTCAAGGCGCGTTCTCCATCGCATTGGAAATCCATAGAGCCGTATCTGGTAGTCAATGAGTTGCCCTTCCTCAAAAGGGATGGGTGGGTCGGTGAGAATTTTGAAATTGAGGAAGCCTGGCGTCATTTTCTCTAGGTTGAATGCATCGGAGAAAAACGCAAAAACTTCCTCAGGGGCTCGGTGAATCAGTTGGCTCTGCTCGAGGCGGTAGGTGGGTGCTCGAAAGAGGCTGCCCGAATCAATTTTCTCGATGTGGAGCTTGGGGGAAAGAGACATGCTGGGTACCAACGATGATGCGATTTTCAATCGTTATTGGAGCATTTCGTGGGCATGGCGTCGAGGTCGTGCGGATTCCTTGTGGTGCATGTCTGTGGAGAAGTAGAGATGATAGGCTGACAATCCATGTCTCAATCCTCTCCAATAAAAGTCATGCAGGGTCCACTTGTTGTCTTGAGTACGGCGCGAAGTGGTACGACAGCACTCACACAATCCTTGATGGCTGCCTATGGCGGTTTTCCCTATGTGGAAGCCTCAGTGTTGCCATTACTGGCCCGAATTCTCAAAACAGAGAGACAGTATTTTGAGGATCTCGGCGAGGCGTATTCAACACATCCCCGCCATTTGATTTCGCGTTTCTCAAGAGAGGGCTTTCGAAATGCACTACAGTCTTTCTTCGTAGACTTTTACCGCGCTGAATTTCCAGATGATTTTTGGATCGATAAGACAGCCACAGCAGAGATGATTCGCTTTGCCCCGGTGGTGGCTGAACTCTTCCCTGCAGCGCGGTTTATCTCCTTGCAGAGAAGCGGAATTGACGTCCTTAGTTCTCGGAAGCACAAGTTTCCAGAGTCTTCTTTTGAGGAGGGTTGCTTAGAGTGGCGCGATGCGGTCCAGGCGTTTGCGGCGGTGAAGGACATACTCGGTGATCGCTGTTTCGAGATTGAGCAACAGGACATGCTGTGTCAGCCGGGACCGCTTTCTCTACGATTGGGGCGCTTCTTGGGGTTTTCAGAGTCGCAACAGAAAGAGCTGCGTCGTATTTGGAAGAATGCACGGCCTGAACAGCGAACTCCGCGAAGAAAAATCCTGCCGCTTAAACTACAAGATGCAGACTGGACTCCGGAGGAAAAGCGTCTGTTTCTTTCGCTTTGCGGCGATGCGATGGCGTCGTGTGGGTATGCCGTCTGAGGAGATTTAGAGGCCGCGTGAACGCACCCAATTGATGTCCCTTTCTACGTCTTTGTTCACGCGTGGCGATACGGTGATCCCGCGGTCCTCGAATCCAGACAGGGAATGGAAGTCGAATCGTAAACCATTGAGCCGATGGCATGAGGCGCAGCTCGTGTTGGGGACTAGGAATTGGTAAGGATCAGCCATAGCTTCCCCTTTTTCTTCGATATCCTCAGCGGTGATAATCAGGCTGTCAGCCAATTCGCGATTACCCGTGGCAAGTGCTGCCTCAATAGCCTCATCTTCAATGCCCACTGCTACGGTCTGGGTCGGGCCAATCTTTGCGAGTAGTTGCCCGGACTCTCTGCCCATTACCCGAAGATCATTGGGGTAGATGCGCCCGTTTTCTGCGAGGAACTGGAGAAAGACCCAGATGTCTGACCCGGCGGGGTTTCTGCCTTCTGGCAAGCTAAAAGAGGTCATCTCACGTAGGTCTTCGGGCTGCGCAAATTCCACCAAAAAGGCCCATAGACGCCCCTGGAATGCCTCGAGTGTGGCGTCGTCGAGTTGGGTTTCAGGTCGAAGATCCAACTGGCTCCAGCTGTCATCACTGAGCCTGTCGTCTCGGAGCGCATAGGCGTTGTTCAAGAGCCAGGTGCTTGTAATGTCGCGTTGAGCAAAAAATGCACGACTTGTGCTGTAGCCGGGAAGACCGCCGGTCTCGAGGGTCTTGGATACGTCGTCTAAGAGGCTGCGATCAATGCGTTGCCCATAGGAATCTCGAGGATGAACCGGGTAAATGGCGTGTATCGCCCGGTCATCGGCAAAATAATCGACGATTGGTCCCCAACTGAGTCGATGATCCTCCACAACAGGTTGCCAGACGAGTCGAACCGCTGGCCAACAGTAGGCATCGATGTCTTGAGTAGGCAGGATACCCAGGGGGGAACATGGGGTGATTCGCGCAGACACAAGGCGCCATTGGTGATCCATATTCTCGGTGTAGAAGGCATCTTCTACGTCGGTGGATTCGAATGCTTGTGCCACTGTATCCAGCCAGCTTGCGGGCAAGAAGCGTTGGCCGTAGACGTCTCGATCATCAGCTTTAATGATAGGAGCGATCTGCGTATCGAGCAGAATGGCGAGATCGGACTCTGCTGGAAAACTGCCCATCCATTGCCGACTTACCACTTCTCCCTCGTATGGAGTTGTGGAGAGTAGGTCAGGGTTGGGAGCGTTGGTTTGTGTACATCCGAGGACGGCTATCGCGAGCGCTGGGATGAGCAGTGGTGGCTGCGCTTTGACGTGAGCAGACATGGAAATCCCCCATTATCTAACATACGGTAGATAATAACGTTCGTTAGATAATGAGGGGGTGTTGTACAAGCAAGCCGAAAGGATCGAAATAACTACGGTTTTTATTTCGGATGCTTGTTCCACCGCCGAAGACTGTTGGCTTTCATATGCCAATGGGGCAGGTGGATTCCTTTGCTCGTCCATTCCCACCAACCGCCATAGGGGCCGTGTTCAATATGAAAGTCTTGTGCGGGCATAAACCCCTCGCCCAAGAGAAACCATGTGCGAGAACCTTTTTGAGCCACATCGAGAATGACCACCGCATGTCCGGGTGAACCCCCCTCTACCAACATGTCCCCTGAGCGTGGATCTTTTACGGGGTGGGTTTCATAGGCCACGAGAGAACGCGTGCCAGCCCAGTTGAAAACGGCGCGGAGCCATTTGTCCCAAGTCTGTTTTGAGGCGTCGGTTGCCTTCCAGGCGATTCGGTTGTTTCGGACGTATGGGCGCCATCCGGAAGAAAACTTTGTCCAAGGCAGAGGATCGCCAGACGTGGCGCGAAAATTTAGTGCCTTCTCCGACGCACCACTTTCTCGTAGCCACGTTGCTCGAAGACGAATTGCAGAATCTGCACATTGCTGTAGGTCACCCCGAACCAAGGGCATGTCGACGGGCCGACCATTGTGATGGACAATGCGGCCGTCGTAGGTCCGAATAGCTTCGGTTTTTGGTTTGAGTGGAAGAGCTCGAAGCCATTCTCCGTAGGTATCGGATGGCTTACGCGTACTCCCCTCGGGAAGTGGATAAGCCTCAGTAATACTTTCAGCCCAAGCAGGCTGAACCAAACAAAACAGGAAAAGTGTTTTCAACATGCGGGGTAGGACTCCTTTCGTATAGAAAGGTTCCCCAAAAGTACCCCCAGCAGGATTCGAACCTGCGACCTACGGCTTAGAAGGCCGTTGCTCTATCCAGCTGAGCTATAGGGGCTTATTGGGTCAGCGCCAACTTATATCACCCGCTGTGTTCCATGCGAAATCCGGGCCGCCGTCTTGCTTGACCATGGCTTCCATGACGCGAGAAATGGAGATGCATAAGGCCTGGGCATTGACGTCGCCTTCTTTTTCGTAGGACGTCAGATAAACCAGTACCGGTGGGAGACCAAGCCCGTGACGTATTGCGTTGCGGATTCGATCTGCGAAGATGCGACCGCCTTCGATATTGGTTTCAGGTAAGAACACGCTAAGGCGCTTGTTGTCGATAAGCCCGAGCAGGTCCTCTGATCGACAGTGTGGTGACACCACACTCGCAATCAGATGCAAGTTATCGGTGATGGGCGGAGCACCATCGGTTTTACGACTGTCTACCATAATGGTGATAGCGGCCATTTTGTGGCGATGACGTTTGCTGCGTTTGATTTCTCTATCGAGGTCGGCCAGGGTCTCCGATGGGTTTCTAAGATCATCGTAGTCGATACCGACAGCCGCCAACTGGGCTTGTAATGCTTCCAATTGGGTGTCTTTCTCCCCAATGGTCGTGCCTGACGCAGCGATTTCTTTCTTGAGTGCGGCGAACTTTCGCAGGATTTCTCGTGGGCTTGGATCGGGGGGAGGAAGCCAAGGGTCGCCCGCAAGGTTCATGCAATCCCCGAGTACTTGGGCAAATCTGCGCGCATCTTGAGTCACTTGATCAGCGCGTGGATTCGCGACCAAGGAGACAGCCATCATTTGGAGGTTTGCCAGTTGGGAATTGGGAGGCGGGCTAACTGCATCGCGAAGACTCTTGCTGAGGTTCCAATCTTTGACTTGAACTGCTCGAATCTCATTGCTTGTCTTCTTGAAGATTTGCCGTTGCATTGCCTCGATTCGATCCATCGGCAGACGGTCTAAGAGCGAACCGATGACGGTATCGTTCTCGTCTGTAAGCAGCTGCCAATGCCCAAGGCGTGCAGAAAACCCCACAGTGATGGCTTCGTAGTCTTTCAACATGTCTCGACCGATCGAGCGGGAGCGATGTATGGCGAGAGCGGATGCGGCGGTACAGATTCCCTCGGCTACCGCCTGTTGCCCGAGCTCCACCAATAGGTCGAACATGAGATGCCAGACAGCCACATGGCGCAATTGGGCGGGCCCAATGAGTCGGGCAGCGTGCGCAGGGTCTTTCATTCTGCGATTCATACCGAGTTGTGCCGATGCTGCAATCCGTTGGATAGTGGCTGCAAATCGTGGCTCTTGGGTCTGGAGATGGGTGTAGATTCGGTCGATTCGCGCGCCGTCGTCACTGACGAGGAAGTTGGGAATCGACCCACCGGGCCATTCTGGTGGTTGGCTTTTCGCCGACATAGTTGCTCCACAAGGCGGATCGTTCTTTAGCTACGAT
>Ga0163179_10001686_pt1 | contig 15459 bp, 9 predicted proteins | sample AtlANTMetagenome_FD_109643 | JGI IMG/M metagenome (GOLD analysis project Ga0163179, IMG submission 109643) | Marine eukaryotic phytoplankton communities from the Atlantic Ocean - Atlantic ANT 2 Metagenome | ecosystem: Environmental > Aquatic > Marine > Oceanic | place: North Atlantic Ocean... | reverse complement strand
GTTGATGATGCAGAATCTTTCTTCTATGAAGATGATGCTAACCCTGCTTTAGGCACTGTAGACCGTTATGGTGTTGTTATTACTGCGGTTGATACTTTATTAATGAAACCAGCAATTACAGAACAAGCAGAAATTTCTGCAACTGTTTCTAATGATGGTGATATTGAATCTCTAACCATAGTTAATCCTGGTAGTGGATATGTTGGATCTTCTCATACTATAAGTATTGCTGCTCCAATAGGAGTTGGTATTGGAACAACAGATAAAACTAAGTATGCTGTTGTGGGAGTATCTACATTTGCAGAGGCAACTGCAACTATAACAGATGGAAAAGTTACAGGAACAACAATAACCAATATTGGTTTAGGTTATTCAAAGACGAATCCTCCACAATGTATAATTAAGAAACCAGAATATGATACTGAGAAAGTAACTTCATTATTGAATGTTGAAGGTTATACTGGAATCATTACTGGAATTACAGGTGAAAATAGTGGAGGTGGATTGCAACTTAGATTCTTCTATACTTCATTTAAATCAAATGCAAATAAATTACAGGTTGGATATCCTATCTTAATTAAAGATACTGCAATATCTGTAGGATCTGGAGTTACTTCTGTTGATAATAACGATGATGAGATTGTTTCGATTGGTTCTACTTTCTTAGATAATATCTACAAAGTTCATTCATTCTCACAATTGAATGATAATCAGGCAGAAATTACATGTAATGTTCTAAGCACTACTAATGATATTGTTGGAATAGCATCAACTGGTTTCTATGATAAAACTAATATTGGTGCAACAATTTCTTTGGGTAAGATATCTTGGGGTAGATTATATAATGGAGAAAGATCTGCTAATCCAATTTCTATTGGTGTTACTGGATTGACTGTTGATGTTGGATTAACTACCTTCCCAACAATACAAAGAAGAAACTATGGTGGTGAAAGTTCGGAACCTGGATTAAGAAATACAGGTGCTATTAGAGTTGTTACTGGATTATAGTGAAATTATGTCTATAAATAAAGAAAAAAAGATTGTTTAATAATCATGCCAGCAATTGTTACTGATCAGTTTAGGATTTTAAACGCAAACAATTTTGTCGAATCAGTAGAATCAGATCAAAATTCATATTATGTTTTTATTGGATTACCAAATCCAACAGGAACACCAGAAACTTCTGTCAGAGTTGGCTATGGAAGATCTAGTGATTGGAATGCAACTCAAAAAACACCTAAACCTATAGATAGTTTTTCCAATATTGCCCATATTGGTGATACTATGATGTTTGGTAAAAGAATATCATCAGCCAATATACGAAGAATTATTAGAAGAATAGATTGGTCTGCTGGAAAAAGATATGAGATGTATAGGGATGATTACTCCACAGAGGAAAACAAGCAAAGTCCTATAACATCTTCTACTAGATTATATAATGCAAATTATTATGTAATGAATTCTGAATATAAAGTTTATCTTTGTATTAGTAATGGTGGATATGGAGAACCTGGATCAAATACTGCTAAGGGTAATATATCTCAAGATGAACCAACATTTACCGATTTAGAACCTTCTAGAGCAGGTAATAGTGGTGATGGATATATTTGGAAATATATGTATACTGTTTCACCAGCAGATATTTTAAAGTTTGACTCAACAGAGTATATTACTGTTCCTAATAATTGGTCAACAAGTAATGATGCCCAAATTAAAGCAATTCGTGAAAATGGTGATTCAGCATTAAATAATAACCAAATTAAACATGTTTATATTGAAGATGGTGGTGGAAAGTATTCTGAAGGTTTGGGTCAAGAAGTTGATATTGTAGGTGATGGAACAGGCGGCAAAGCTAGAGTTGATATAGTTGGTAAAGTAGTTACTGATGTTGCAGTAAGTTCAGGTGGAAGTGGATATAGTTATGGTTTAGTTGATTTGGGTGGTTTACAAGACGCTGATCATCCAAGTAATCAAAGAGCAAAACTTGTTCCTATTATCCCACCATCTTTAGGTCATGGATATGACATCTATAAAGAATTGGGAACTGATAGAGTTTTAATCTATGCAAGATTTGACGATTCAACTAAAGATTTTCCATCAGATACAAAGTTTGCACAAGTTGGAATAGTTAAGAACCCAACTAAAGTTGGAACAGTTGATCTTTATACTCAACCCACATTTTCATCTATGAGTGCATTCATATTTGATACAGTCTCTGCTAACGAACCATTAGTAGGTGAACGCATAACTCAAGTGTTACCTGATCAAAGGATTGCACAAGGTTATGTTGCATCATATGATAAAGATACTAAGGTTATGAAATATTTTAGAGATAGATCTCTAAACTTTACAACACCTAGTAATGATCATAAAGATTATGCTGGTATATCAACAACTGGTAGAATATATGACTTTTCTGCTAGTGGTGGATCTATAAAAGGTGATAGTTCTGGTTTTAGTGCAAGTATTAATGCAAATTTCAGTGGAATAACAACAAATCCAACTGGAACTAAGTTAATTGATTTAGGAATAACATTCTCAGGTGGGTTATCTAATACTGAGATAAATAAAGGATCAGGGGAAATTGTTTACTTAGACAATAGACCTTTGATTGCTCGTAATGAAAGACAAAAAGAAGACGTCAAAATCATCCTGGAATTCTAAAGAAAAATGCCACAAAAGACAAACTTAAATATAAGTCCTTATTATGATGATTTTGATAAGGCAGATAATTATTATAAGGTTCTGTTTAAACCTGGATATCCAGTTCAGGCAAGAGAATTAAATAATCTCCAGTCTATATTACAGAATCAAGTAGAATCTTTTGGTAGCCATATTTTCAAAGAAGGATCTATGGTTATTCCTGGTGGAGTAACTTATGACAGTACATATTTTTCAGTAAAAGTAAATCCTGATCATTTGGGTGTTGATGTTTCAATATATTTGGATGCTTTAATAAACAATAATAATGGTAAAGGAACGAAAGTTGTAGGTCAAAATTCTCAAATAGTTGGAACTATTAAAAATTATATTTTACCACCAACTGAAGGTGTTGAAGATATTACACTTTTTGTAAAATATAATGAATCTGGAACAAATTCTATTAGTGAAATGTTCCCTCATGAGGAAATATTGACACTTAAAGAAAATGTCACATATGGAAATACTACATTAAATTCGGGAGAAACAATATTAACAGTACTATCTGAAGATCCATGTCACACTGGATCAGCTGTTGGTGTTGATGCTGGAATATATTTTATTAGAGGAACTTTTGTAAGTGTTCCAAAATCACTTATAGTATTAGAATCTTATTCAAACAAACCTTCATATAGAGTAGGTCTTGAGATATCAGAAACTGTTATAACTTCTAATGATGATTCTGATTTAAATGATAATGCTAAAGGTTTTACCAACTATGCTGCACCAGGTGCAGATAGATTTAGAATAACTGTTAGATTAGCTAAAAAAGCATTATTAGATTTTGAAGATACTAATTTTGTTGAACTCGTCCGTGTTAAAGATGGTGAGATTAAAAAACTTCAAGATAAGACGGAATATTCTGTAATTGCAGATTGGCTTGCTACAAGAACATACGATGAATCTGGTAACTATGCAATCAAACCATTTAGAGTTAATATACAAAATTCTTTAAATGATGAAATTCAATCTAATGGTTTGTATACTGAAGGACAAAAAACTGATGATGGAAATGATCCTTCTGACGATTTAATGTGCGTTAAATTATCTTCAGGTAGAGCATATGTTAGAGGATATGGAGTAGATATCTGGAATAAAGTTATAGACATTGATAAACCAAGAGATACTAAAACAAATAAAAATGCATCAGTTGCATTTAGAATGGGTAGTTTACTAAGAGTTAATAATGCAGAAGGAACTCCTTGGATGAATATTGGAGGAACAACTCCTAATACTATTGGTCTTTATAATCGTAGAAAAGGAACTGGTAACGTTGATCCATCAGGTGCAGGTCCATCAGGTAGTAATGCAATAAAGATTGGACAAGGACGTGTTTATTCTTATGGAGTATCATCCGATGCATATAGTGGTGATTCAACAGAATGGGATCTTCATTTATATGATATTCAAACTTATACAATATTGCAAATCTCAAATCCAGGAGCAGATATCACCACAACAGTTCCTCTCTCAACTCGTGTTAGAGGATTGAGTAGCGGTGCAATTGGATATGTTGCAGAGCATACTGGAAATCCTAATGAAATTAGTATATCTCAAACCACAGGATCCTTCATGCAAGGTGAGCAGTTAATGTTCAATGAACAAGAAAGTGTTAATAAGTCATCTATTATAAAAGTTCTTGCATATACTACAGAGGATATTAAATCAGTATATCAAAATTCTGATACATTAAATTCAGATTTAGTATCAGATTTTAGTGCTGATTCTGTTTTATATGATAGGGTATTACCTAATTTTTCTAAATTTGATTCTTTAACTGTTACTGGTGCTAGTAATGGAAACAGTGCATCTGCAGTATCACCTCGTAGAAGATTTGCAGGAAAGGTTGGTATAAAAACTGATTCTATAGTTGGATATTCAACTGATGTAGGATCTCAAACTTATAATAGAGTTGCTATTATACAACCAGATGGTGCGACTTTACAGTTACAACCTGTTGAGGATGTAGCTGGTGTTAATAGTGGTAGGATTATTGCAGGTGTAACAACTTCTAATGTATTCAGAATTAAATCACCTAAAATTCTTAATTTAAATAATTCTGGATTATATACAAAATTATCAAAACCTAATGTTTCTGCTGTTGATCTTTCAAATTCAACTCTTGTCATTAATAGGCAGGTAACAGGTAAAACACCAGGTAGTGGATCATTAACTATTAGTACTGCAGATGCATTAGATGTTGCTGCTGGAATTACAAGTGCTTTCTTTGAACCGTTTGATAATGAAAGATATTCTATTCATTATAATAATGGAACAACAGAAACCTTAACAGCAGATCAAGTTAATATTACTGATAATGGTAGTAATATCACATTCAGTGGTTTATCTCAGAATATAGCATGTACTGTTAATGTAACCTTGAAAAAAGTAGGTATAATTAGTAAATCAAAAGATTTTATTAGAAGTTCTCAATTAAGCATAACAAACACTGTTGGTGTTTCTACTAATAGTGGAATGTCCCAAAATAGTTATTATGGTTTAAGAGTTGAAGATAAAGACATATCTTTAAATATTCCTGATGTTGTAAAAATTCATGGAATTTTTGAATCAAAGGATACTAGTGCCCCAACACTTGATAGATTAACATTTGTTTCAGGTCTTGCATTAGATACTAATACGATTGTTGGTGAGAAGATAGTAGGTAAGTCTAGCAGAGCAATTGGTCAAGTTGTCAATAGAGTATCTGCTACAGAAATTGAATTTGTATACTTAAATGCAAATACTTTCTCTAAGGGAGAAACTATCAATTTTAAAGAATCTAGTATTGAAACAAATTTACAAGGAATAACTTCTGGAAATTATGTTAATAGAACTTCAAATTATACTCTAGATAAAGGTCATAAAAAGCAATATTCAGATTATTCAAGGATAGTTAGAAAACGTACTTCTGGAATACCTTCTAACCAATTGTTAATTATATTTGATTATTATAAAACTCAAAGTGCAGATAGTGGTGATTTATTTACTGCAAATTCATATACTAAGGATAGGTATACTACAGATGTTCCACATATTATAACGGATAGAGCAACAGATATCTTAGACTTCAGACCTAGAGTTAATTCATTTGATCCAGCAACCACAACTGATAAATCTCCATTTGATTTTAATGCTAGAACTTTTGAGAATATAACAAAATATGTTGTTGCCCCCAATGAAAGTTCTATTGTAGGATATACCTATTATCTACCAAGAGTTGATAAATTGGTTATTAATAAAAATAATCAAGTTAAATTAGTAAAAGGTGTTTCTGCAGATAATCCAACTCCACCCACAGAAGTTGGCGATTCTATGGAAGTTGCTCAAATTACATATCCACCATTTTTATACGATCCAATAAAAGGTCCTAAGATTAGGTTATTTGATAATAAAAGATATACCATGAGAGATATTGGTAATCTAGAGAAAAGAATTGATAATCTTGAGATTATGACTTCTCTTACTGCTCTAGAGAATGATACCAAATCTTTACAAGTTACTGATGCTGATGGTTTAGATAGATTTAAAACTGGATTTGTAGTAAATGACTTTAAGGATAGGAATTTTATAAACTTCAATAGAACTCAAGGTTCTAGATGTGATGTTGATGTTGTTAATAAAGAATTAATTAGTGCTGTTGATTTTTGGTCATTAAGAGATGATTTAGCATTAGATCCTTCAATTGATGAAACTACGGTAGATACATCTTTAAATACTAAGTTATTAGATGCAAATTGCCAAAAAACTGGCGATTTAATTACTTTAAAATATGATGAAGTTGCTAGTGAACTTAAAAATCTTCAAGCAACACAAGTTGAAAATATTAACCCATTTAATGTTATTGTTTTTGCAGGTCAAGTTATTTTAGACCCACCATCAGACAACTGGTCTAGAACCATTTATATTGATGATAAAAGAACTGAATCTACTGGAGCAACTTGGTCAGAAGAAGCAAATATTGTTTCTGATACAGTAGCAGTTGATACTGATATTGATGTAACTGAAGTTGAAATTGGTACTAATCAACAGGTATTTGAAGGTAATCATAGAGATGTTACTACCACTACCACTACCACTACAACACGTAATATTGAAAAATCATTTACAAACACTATTGATCCTCTAAGAGAATTTGATTATGTTGAAAGTGTTAAAATTACTGGAGCAACAGATCCATTCATGCGTTCTAGAAACGTTGGATTTGATGCAAATGGTTTAAAACCATTCACAAAACATTATAGTTACTTAGATAGTGGAATACCTGATATTTTCCCTAAAGTAACTGAGATTGAGATGACATCTGGAACATTTACTGTAGGAGAAACTGCAAGTATTCTTAGGAATGGTGTTGAAATTGCTAGAGTTAGAATTAAAGCACCAAATCATAAGTATGGTGTAGATTCAGTTATTGCAAGCACAGTCGCTACAACTACATCTACCGCTAATGTTGCTGGTGGAAGCATTGAAACATTTAGTGTAGATATTTTTGATAGAACAAGACCTGCACCATCTAATCTATATTCATCCACTTCAAAACTCTTTAATATTGATGTTGTTGCTTTAGCAAACAATGAAAGATATTTTGGATATATTCAAACTGGTTGTTCGATTGTTGGAGAATCAAGTGGTGCAACTGCAAATGTAACAAATGCAAGTTTATATTCTGATAATTGGGGTGATGTTTTAGGAACATTCTTCTTTAGAAACGCTAATGCAGTTCCAGCACCTCCAACTCTATTCAGATCAGGAACAAAAACATTTAAAGTAACAGCAGCACCAGTAGGAACAGTAACTCTACCAGGAAGCACTGCAATGGCAAGTGATGCTACTGGAACCTATCATGCTACAGGAACGATCCTAACACAGCAAACAAAAACTGTTGGTGTTAGGAATCCACCAGAACCACCACAAAGACCTAATGAAACAACAACTACAGTCAATATTAATGTTGACTCAGAGACTGAGAGAATAAATGCACCTTATAGAGATCCTCTAGCACAATCATTCAGAGTTGATGAAACTGGTATGTTCCTATCATCAATTGATGTTTATTTTGGAAGTAAAGATCCTAATGCTAAAGTATATGTTGAAATTAGAGACGTTGAATTGGGAACACCAACTAATTTCTTAGTTCAAGATTATGCACAAGTTTCATTAAATCCAAATGATATTCAAGTTTCTGATGATGCATCTATAGCAACTAATATTAGATTCCCATCACCAGTTTATTTGGAAGGTGGTAAAGAGTATGCTGTCGTATTCTTAGCACCAGCTTCTGACTTGTATGAAATGTGGTGTTCCACAATGGGTCAGAAAACTGTTAAAACTGTAAACTTACCAGATGTTGAAAGTGTTGTTCATACTAAGCAATATATTGGTGGTAGTTTATTTAAATCGCAGAACGGAACTATTTGGACACCAAGCCAGTATCAAGATCTAACATTCCAATTATATAAAGCAGCATTTGTTCCTAGCGGAACAGTTACTTTCTATAACAGTCCAATTGAATCTGGTGGGTCAAATGCTCAGATTTTATCAACCAATCCAGTTAAAACTTTACCTAGAAAACTTAAGGTGAATGTTAGCGGTCTTCTTGCTACTGAAGCACCAGTTAAACGTAAGTTAAGTACTGGAGCTGAAGCTGATGAAGAAGATGGAAGTGTAACAGGTATAGTAGAGAGAACTGCTGCTCCTATTGATACAGCAGTTCAACCAGAAATTATTTCTGCTGGTGCTGGATATGAATTTGCTGGTCAAGTTGCTACAGGCAATGATTGGTATAAAAATGGTGTACCTATAAAATCATTAACTAGTGATGGTAGTGGAGCAACTGCAACTGTTACTATTGATGGAACTACTGGAGAAGTTACTTTAATTGAAAATATAACTGCAGGTAGTAGATTTAGTGTTGGTGATGTTGTTACTATTGATAATAGTAGTGCTTTGGTTACTAGAGGTGCTGGTGCTAAATTTGCAATTAAAGAAATTGCGACTACTTTAGATACAGTATATCTAACTGATGTTCAAGGTGAAGTTTTCAAAAACGGAGAAACTATTATTCATTATGGTGCAAATAATGATACAAGAACAACTTCAACTGGTGGATCAGTAAATGGTGATTCTGAAGTTGTTAGTGATCTTTATGCTGGAAATGTTATTGAAGTTGTTCAATACAATCATGGACATCACGGTGGAAATAACATAGTTAGGTTGAAAGGAATTGAACCAGATACTACTATAGTTCAGACTACCAGTGCATTAAACATTGGAGAGACTAATGTTTCTATAGGTAATACTACACCATTTACCAATTTTGCTGGTATTACAACGGATAGAGGTGAGGCATTAATTGAAAGTGAAGTTATTTCATATGTTGTTGGTATGAATAAACTTACAGTTAGTGGTAGAGGATTGGAAGGATCTCCTGTATCAAATCACCCACCTAGTGTAAATATTCAACCATATCAAGTAAATGGATTCCCATTAGTTGGTATTAATAGCACATTAAATGTTCCATCAAATACAACTTTAAAGAATGCATCAAATATTGATCATTATTATCTAGAAATAGATAGAGGAACTGGTGGTAGAGGAAATAATGTTGCAGATAATCCAGCATTATTATGTTTCACCACTGAAAAGGCAGTGGGTGGTAGTAATGTTGGAATATCACAAAATCATCAGTTCAGTACTTTATCTCCACAATTTAATGTAATTACTCCAGGTAAAGGAACACTTGCAACTTCTTCAGTTAGGACTGTTAGTGGAACTAGTGCTGGTGGAAATGAAGTATCCTTTATCGATCAAGGATTTGAACCAACTACATTAAATGAAACTACGTTCTTCCCAACACCAAGATTGGCTGCATCCAAAGTTAATGAATCTGAAAGATTACAAACATTACCTAAAAATAGATCTATAGCATTGAAAGTTGATATGTCAACTTCAGATAAGAATCTATCTCCAGTTTTGGATACAAAGTATGCATCATTTGTTCTTGGTAGAAATAAGATTAATAATCCTGTAGGGGATTATGTAACAGATACTAGAACAAATACATTGGAGGATGATCCACATGGTTCAATATTTGTATCTAAGAGAGTTAATTTGAAGCAACCTGCTTCATCACTTAAAGTATTTGTTGCTGCCAATGCTCAACCAGAAGCAGACTTTAGAGTTTTCTATAGATTATTCACTGCAGATTCTAGTGAAGTTTCTCAAACATATAGGGCATTTCCTGGATATGACAACTTAATAGATATTGACGGTGATGGTTTTGGTGATGATATTATTGATTTGGGGTTAAATAATGGTAAAGCAGATGCTTATGTGAAACCAAATGGATTTAATGATTTCTCAGAATATCAATTTAGTATAAATGATTTGGAATCATTTGATGGATTTGCAATTAAGATTGTAATGTCATCAACAAATGAATGTGTTCCAATTAGATTAAAAGACTTTAGAGCAATTGCGTTAGCGTAATGAAAACTTTCCAACAATTTGTATCACTATGTGAGGGTGGTTTAGCAAGGCAATTAAGCAATGCTAAAGATAAAGATACTGGTCATATCTCTGCAGATCGTGGATCTGATGAAGGTCAGAACCGTAAGAAGAGAAAAGGTCTTGAAAAGGATTTAAAGAAAAAGGGTATTGGTTACAAGAAAACAACTGGTAAGTATAAGTATGATGATGGATCTGATGCCAGTGAAGTTTCATACTCTACTTCTAAACCAGAAGGTATGTCAAAACGTAAGTTTGGTAAGACTATGAGAAAACTTGGTCGCAAACACGATCAGGAATCTGTTATTACTAAGAAACCAGGTAAAAAGGCAACACTACATTATACTGATAAGAGTGGTAAGAAATCTGAAGGATTAGGAAAAGAGAAAGCAGGTAAGCACCCAGATGGTTATGGAGAAACTGGTGAAAAACGCCAGAGAGGTGATAAGTTAAAGGATAAAAAGAAAGATAGGAGTATGCATTACGCATGAAAAATTTTAAACAATTTTTAGAAGAAGCAGTTAATGCTATTACTAGATTTGGGTCTTCTGGACATCAGTTAAAGAGAAAGGGTATACCTCACCCAGATCATTTAGATATGCCTCATATCTTTAAATGGATATATGGTGTTCAGAAAAAAGCAAAACTTTCTAAAGATGATAAAATTAATGGTCAATATAAGGATATTAATAACCCTAAAAAACCATCTGAGATTGATTTGATTAGGGGAACTATACCAGTTAAAAAAGCATGATACCAGTTGAAGGACATAAAAACCTGTTTCGTGATCCAGAAACAGGTGCGATTTTAGATAATGATACTACTGCATATTCTCAACATATTTCTAAAAGAAATAGAAAACTTGATGAGAAAGCAGAACTGGATGAAATGAAAAAAGATATTGACGAGATCAAATCTTTATTACAACAGTTAGTTAATCATAAAACATAAATAATAGATAGATTCTTGAATTGCTTACATAAATGGCAGAGATTAAGGTCAGAGTAGGGCAACAAAACGCTGTAAAAGTTATTTCTTCGCTTGCTGGAGCCCAAGGTCTTTCCTTAGCTGAACTCAGCGATGTTAATGCCACGAACTTACTTAATGGAATGGTATTAGTCTATAACGGTGCAACTCAGAAATGGGACGCTACATTATCTTTGACACCTGGAACAGAACAGAATTTAGACATCAACGGGGGAAATTTCTAAATGGCTAGCATTATTAGGATCAAACGATCCTCTGGTACTAACAAACCTGCCAGCCTAAATTGGGGTGAAATGGGTTATGTAACTGGTATCGGCAGTTACGGTGGAACCAATCAATATAAAGATAGAATATTCCTCGGAGATGATGGAAGTAATGTTTTCCCAGTAGGTGGACATTATTATACTTCAATGATGGAACATCAACCAGGAACAGTTGCTGGTGTTCAGAATTCAAGAAATACTGATGGCGGTATAGTTGCTGTCATGGACAACACTAGAAGAGTTGACCAATGGAATGTAGATAATCTTAGAATGGATGGTAATGTTATATCATCTACAGATACTGACGGTGATATTCAATTTGACCCTGATGGAACTGGAGAAATTAATATAGTTGATGACACTTTCTTATCTTTTGGTAATGATAAGGATGTTAAGTTTGAATATGATGAAGATGGAACTGATAGATTATTAATATCAGGTAAGCAAGTTATGTTCAACACTACGTTGAATGTATCTACCGATTCAGTTTTCGGTAAAGTTAGAATTGAAAATAATGTAATTTCTTCTGTTAGTGGAAGTGGTGATAAATTGTTTATTGATCCATTCCCCGATGGATTAAGTAATCAAGGTGATGTTATCGTTAAAGGTAACTTACAAGTTGATGGTACTACAACTTCAGTCAACTCAACTAACGTAACAGTTAACGACCCAATATTTACTATTGGTGATGTAACTAGCGAAAGAACTGTTATGCAATCAGTTGCTACTGGTATTAGCACTATTGTTCTTGATTCTATTGTTGGTATCAATACTGGTGATATTGTTACTGGAAGCACAGCACTTCCAAATAGTGGTTTAACAACAGTTACAACATATGATGTTGGTGCAAAGATGATTACCATCGAAGGCACTACTGTTGCTGGTATTACTACTACGTCAGGTTTAACAGTAACACACGCTTTTGATACTAATACTGATCGTGGTATTGCGTTTAATTATAATACTGGTATTGGAACTGCAAATGCTAAAACAGGTTTCTTTGGATATGTTGATCAAGATTCAAATGGTGCAAGTAGTGCTCCAGCAAACTCTTGGACATATGTTCCAGATGCTACAGTAACAGGTAGTCTTGTAAATGGTACTAGAGGATTCTTAGATATTAAAGGAATCTATTATCAATCTGCAGATTATCAGACACATGGTGCTGTATACTTTGATGAGAATGGATTACAAACCTCAACTAATAATCCAGCTGCTCCAATAATTACATCCAAGCAGATATTAACTGCTGTAACTAAAAATACATTATCATTCCCAAGCGGTATAACATTAACTGTTGGTGATATTGTAAGACAAGATACTAGTGGTGCTTATGGTGTTGTTGAAGCTTCAGTTTCTAACTCATCTACTGTAGATTTAATTGGTGTTGAGGGGATATTTACCAATACTTACAATGTTAGAAAAGAAGGTGATAATGGTGCTATTGATAATCTAGCAGTAATACCTTCTACGGTTTCTGTGATATATACTAATAAGCCTCATTGGTCTTCAACCCTTGATGGAGGCACATTCTAAATTTAGTTGAAAAAATTATGCAACAACAAAATAGTGAAGTTGACGTGAATGTTCTTGTAAGTTTATACAACCAAAAACTTGCACAATCATCAAATCAAGTAATTCTTCTTGAAGCAAAATTACAAACATTGAAACAGGATTTTGAAGAAGAAGAGAGAAATCTTCAACAAGAAATTCTTAATTTACAAGAAGAAATAACAAAACTGAAAAAGACCAAGAAAACTGATAGTTAGAGGAAATGGCAAAACCAGCAAGTAGAACACAATTAGTAGATTACTGTTTAAGGAAGCTGGGTGCTCCTGTATTGGAGATTAACCTTGATGATGATCAGATAGATGATTTAGTAGATGATGCCATTCAACTTTTTAATGAAAGACACTTTGATGGTGTTGAAAGAATGTATCTTAAGTATGAACTTACTCAAGATGATATTGATAGAGGACAAGCAAAAAATACTGATGGTGTTGGTATAGTAACTACAACAGCAACATCAACAAATATATCGGGTTATGGAACCACTACAAGTAACTGGTATGAGACTTCTAATTTTTTACAAGTTCCAGATTCTGTAGTTGGTGTAGAAAAGATATTTAAGTTTGATAGTAGCACCATATCAGGTGGAATGTTTAGTATTAAATATCAGCTATTTTTAAATGATTTGTATAGGTTTAATTCTATAGAATTATTACAATATTCAATGACAAAATCATATCTTTCGGATATTGATTTTTTACTAACAACTGATAAGCAAGTAAGATTTAATAAGAGACAAGATAGATTATATCTGGATATTGATTGGGGTTCCGAAACTGCTGGTAATTATCTTGTTCTTGATTGTTATAGAGCATTAGATCCTACATCATTTACTCAAGTTTACAATGATGTATTCTTAAAACAGTATCTCACTGCTCTCATGAAGAGACAATGGGGACAAAATTTAATTAAATTTCGTGGAGTTAAGTTACCTGGTGGTATAGAACTTAATGGTAGAGAAATTTTTGATGATGCTGAAAAAGAAATAGAAGGTCTTAGATCAAGAATGTCTTCAGAATATGAATTACCACCATACGATTGTATTGGGTGATAAGATATGGCACTCAATCCGTTTTTTCTACAAGGAACATCATCTGAGCAAAGATTGGCTCAAGATTTAATAAATGAACATTTAAAAATTTTTGGTGTTGAAGTAACATATATTCCTAGAAAATTTGTAAATAAACTATCAATTATGGAAGAGGTTCAATCTTCTAAATTTGATGATAATTTTGCTATAGAAGCATATGTTAATAACTATGATGGATATGGTGGTGCAGGTGATGTTTTAACAAAATTTGGAATGAGTTTAAAGGATGAAGTTACTTTAACAATTTCTAAAGAAAGATTTGAGGATTTTATATCACCATTTCTCGCTGCCAATGATGATGGTACAGATCAAAGTGAAGTAACATTATCCTCTAGACCTAGAGAAGGTGATCTTGTTTATTTCCCACTAGGTCAAAGATTGTTTGAGATAAAATTTGTAGAACATGAAGATCCTTTCTATCAGTTAGGTAAAAATTACGTTTTTCAATTAAAATGTGAACTCTTTGAATATGAGGATGAGGTTATTGATACATCTATTGATGCTATTGATACTCAGGTTCAGGATGAAGGATATATTACAACTCTTAGATTAGTTGGTTTAGGAAGAACTGCTATAGCAACAGCAGCATTAGGTCAAGGATATGTTAGAGAAATATTCTTAAATAATGATGGATCTGGATTTACTTCTCCACCTACAATTACATTTGAAAATTCTCCAGCAGATAATCCAGCAAGAGCAATTGGAATATTAACAACTAGAGCAAATGTTACTTCTATTGAGAAGATATTAATGACGAGTGCTGGTGCTGGTTATGTTACACCACCACAAATTACTATTTCTGGTGGTGGTGGAACAGGTGCTGCCGCAACTTGTTCTGTGGAAACTGTTTATCAAGGTGTAACTAGATTTAATATCCTCGATGGTGGTGTTGGTTATAGCACAGCACCAACAGTAACGGTTGGTCAACCAGGTGCTGGAACTACTGCAGTTGGAATTGCTTCTGTAGGATTAGCAGGTGCTCAACACGTTGTTAAGAGTATATTTGTAAGTGATACTGGAATTGGTTATGCATCAATACCTACAGTAACTATTGCAGATCCACCATCTATGGCTGGTATTGGAACATTCCAATTTAATGAAGTTATTGAAGGTTCTAGATCTTATGCTCAAGCAAGAGTTAAATCTTGGGATAAAGATACTAATATATTAACTGTAAGTAATGTTGGTATTGGAACAACAGTTTCTGGATTCTTCCAAGGTGAGAATATTGTTGGAAAGACTTCTGGAGCATCATATACTCTCGGATCATATAATTCCGATGACGTTAATGATAAATATAATGATGCTAGTGAATTTGAGTTGAACGCAGATCAGATACTAGATTTT
>Ga0163179_10001685_pt1 | contig 15464 bp, 13 predicted proteins | sample AtlANTMetagenome_FD_109643 | JGI IMG/M metagenome (GOLD analysis project Ga0163179, IMG submission 109643) | Marine eukaryotic phytoplankton communities from the Atlantic Ocean - Atlantic ANT 2 Metagenome | ecosystem: Environmental > Aquatic > Marine > Oceanic | place: North Atlantic Ocean... | reverse complement strand
CATATGATGGGCGGAGACATGGACGAGCATTCCATGCATCACCATGAGAAATATGGTCACCACATGCATGGTGGTCATATGATGAGTGGAGACATGGACGATCATTCCATGCATCACCATGAGAAATATGGTCACCACATGCAGGTTACGGACCAAGATAAATTAAGCCAGAAATACTGCCCTCATATGCCGCCCCATGATGGTAAGTATGTACAAACTACACAATCTCACAGACTAAAATATATGGGGAAGCATTATGATTTCAAAACATGTTGTCCTCAGTGCGCTAAAGCAGTACAGGAACATCCCTATAAATATGTCGTAAAATGTCCAGATCATCCGTCTAAATTGTGTCTTAAACATCGTAATACAGGAGATATTGTACAATACCTGAAAAACGCTTGAAGTATTTTTTTGTGTTTAATACTAATGTATTAAACATCTATTTACGGTGTTTCTTCTTTCCTGCGCAATAAGCTCGTTGGGAAAATCCCTTGGGTTTATTACAGTTAATACTTTTTTTATATTTTTGGCTCCAGGATCTTCTCCTTCTAGATTTTTTCTTACCAGCACGTCTTGGTGAATAAGACTTGGAACCTCGTTTACGGGATCTTCTCCTTCTAGACTGTGTTTCTTTTTTGAGTTTCTCAAAGTATTTTTTTGATAAATTATATCGTGTTTTACCCTTGCCGGTATTGTCATAAATCACACGTAGTCTTTGGTTCATGACGTTGGCGATACGTACGATTCTGGCATGCGTATATTTTCCACTTTTCCTAAGTCTTTCCAATTTCTTAATTGTTTTCTTGGTATTATCTATTGTATCGTACTTAATACGCACTGTATCTTTAGGGTTTGCATCTGAATATAAGTCATATTTACTGAAATAAGTCCTTTTTTTCTTTGGTGTGCTATTATGTTTGCGAGCCATTTATAATTAATAGGTATTTATATTATTAAGATGTGTAAGGTTTTTGCATCTTGTATGCATTATTTAGGTGAGTGTAAGGAGTCGCTCCACAACAGTAGCCTTCCTTAGATAACACGTACGCATCATCTAGATGATGAAACGCAGTGGCATCACAACCATACTTTTCCTTATTATGGGGAGTCATATGTGTGCCATAAGTAATTCCATTTGCGGGAGTAACATTCCCACAAGTAGTCCAGGAGCTGCTACTGGAAGCGTAGAAGCCTTCTTTGGTGTGTTTCTCATGTGGCATCTGATATCCACTCGGCACACATCCCCCACCCGGTGGACCATAAGGAATGGCGGTCGAGACAACAAAAGGGTTAAAATTACTCGGTCTGTACATGTTCTGAGTATCCCAAGTCTCTCCTAGAGGCATGTGTTCTGATGTACAACCAACGCAGCTAGCATTATAGTTCTCTCTATTATTAGACATTTTATGTTAAGAGAACATAAAAATAATTTAATTCAGTTACTCTTATATAAGTCGTATAGGTAAGTACCTCGTGCTATAGAGTGTAAGCTATTCACTATGTTGGCAGTGTCTTCTGTCACTTCGTATAGGTCTGTAGTACCATTGATACTATCTAATATAACAACGGAAGTATTTTTTGAATACACATATTCATCTTCTATATTGGCCTCAATAGCAGCATATATCTGTTCTACTGACTTTAGAGGCATTCGTGCATACTGTTTCTCTTTCTTATTTCTAAGGGCAAATACAACATCGTACAGGATTCCCTCCATCCCTCTTGCCATTACCAATAAGCTACATAACATTACCTCAAATCTTATCTTATTGAGGCGACAGAACTTTACTACAGAATTGACTCGATCTCCAACAGCTCTCTGAAAGTCTACTACTGCTCCTTCTCTAGTGTTCTTGTCTCTGTAAGCTGCTCCGACCATACGGGCTGCGTCAACTACTCCTTTTAGTATATACAGATTGTAGTATGATGATGATATCTGATTTTCTATCTTAACCCATTCATTCAAGAAAGCTGTATAACTCGTGTGTATATTAGAGTAATCCTGTTCCTGTAACGGAAGAATAACAAGAGATTGAATAATATCCACACAGTGATGCTCATATTCTCTGAATAAATTAGAAACCTGATTGTAGTCACTTAATAGCTCCATAACACAGTCTCCGGCGCTCTTCTTTCCTTTATCCCAACCATTAGTCCAATCTATGTTCAGAGAGCCAAAAATGTTTCTAACTACTCTACGTAGTCGCTTTGCTTTCTTTGTCCCATGTTTCTCTTTAATTTCTCCCGACACAGTAACTAGGAACAACTTAGGATCAGCAAATGGATCATACTCGTGGCTGGTAAAACCAACATGGGTATGTCCCATACTAGGCCACAATGGTCCGTCGTCAAGTCCCTTAATGTAAGAAAAACCAAAGTCGATAATAACAGGAAAATTTCCTAGGGTAGGAACGCAAAACTGGTTATCTTCGTCAAGAACATATAAGAATACTACATCTTTGTTACACTTTCGCATCATAATATTATTGGAATGCAAGTCATAGTGAGTAAATTGTTGACTCCGTTGAGCTAGAGCTGTCGCTAACAAAACCTGTTTTATAGTCGAATATAAAACTTCCTCTGAAACTTTATCAGTGGCTCTTATATAGTTGTAGAACTTGGTGCTATTGTCAATGTGTTCACATAACAGAACCTCTTTCTGTACTTTAATACCTTCTATATTGAAAGGATTACCCTCTCTCCTGCACTTTGGATTGATATCCGCCTGGAAAGTACCTATACCCTTGCAAAAGTGGGGACAGTATGGTATCAATTCATTAAGACCTTCCATAATACAACTCTCATGTTGTACTAGATAGTTAATGTATTGAGATATCTTATACACGTACTTTGCCTTGATATCTGGGTCTTTAGCTTTTAGTAATCCTACAAGGCCTTGTTTACCTGGTTTAGAAAAAGTAGTGTAGAATTCTAACCACTCCTGCCATGACACATCTTTATTCTCGTGATAGTGAAATAATAATAGATCGTAACCTGACACTTTAGCCGACATTTAATTACTTCAAAGGTTATACTTTAAGTACATATACATTACTTAAAAAAGTCTTAGCTTCACTGTAAAAAAGGATGCCAACAAAGAAGAGATCACCCAAGAAGATGTCTCGCTCAGCACGATTGAAAAGATATGAGAGCGTTTACTCAAAGGCTCTAAGAAAAGGAGGAACAGGGTCAGCCTCCAAGACAAAGGTTCGTAAAGCCCCTAAGAAGAGCCCTCGTAGAAAGTCCAGCACTCCCAGTAAGGAAACAGTGAAGGTTACTCCTAAAAAAGATAAGATTACGAAGAGGGCCAAACCCGCTAAAAAAAGCCCAAAACAAAAAAGTAAAAGATTAACTTCCTATCAAAAGTTTGTTCAGAGAGAAAGTAAGAAAACTAAATATAAGAACATGATTCCCAAGGACCGTCTAGTTGCCATTGGTGCGGCATGGAAAAAGAAAAAGAAGAAATAAATTCGATTAAGTTTTCTTTTGTTCATATTGACGGTAAAATGTCTAAGAAAGAACAAGATGACAAGGATTTTGTCCAGGAACTTGCTAAGAAATTGCAAGAAACTTCCATCGTACAAGATATGAATGAAGATAATCGCAATGCTCTAGATATTATGGCCAAAGAGGGTTCAGCAGCTGCGGTTAACTACATGATGACTGATCAAAAAACTGGTGCTACCCGGAGTTACGCGGAGATGCGTATGCTATATGGATAAATTATACCAGTGGTATAATTTATATTCCATAGACTTAAAGTTTACTATAGGAGCTAATAAATGGCAACCCAAATTTGTGACTTAATTGAAGAAGGCTATGTTGAACAGGATCTTGACTATGATAATCAACAAAGTATAGTGATGGATCTTTCAATTTCTATACATAATAGAATAGAAGCTTTGGTATCCTGTTATAATCAAGATAAGCATCGTGCTGTAGAATGTCTAAGTACATTGATCAGTCAATATCAGATGAGCGGGATAAAAAATCTAGAGGCCTTTCTACGTAGAATGTGCGACGTCCCAAGGCTTCCATCATTCTTTCGCTTAGAGGCAGCCAAGGCTCTACTGGAGTATGAAGAACTAGAGGATGATACAGACGATGAGGATGACGAGGAAATCGTAAAAAGTATGAGAATTGAGAACGAAGAAGTACGAAAACGTAATATTAAACGCGCACAAGTTGGATCGTCAGGTCTAGGGGCTATATGCTCCACAATGGGAGAAATACCCACTCCTTGTCGCGTTGAAGCAGTTTGTCTATTGATGAAATACTCAGATCATAAGCCTACAGCCGAACGATGTTTCTTGGACTTGGTAAATGATGTAGATATTGAGTGTAGCTTTCGTTATAGATGTATTCTAGATTTGGAGAATCGTGGTATAGTGGCAATGCGAAAATATTTAGTGGAACAGTTTGATGATAAAGACTTTGTAAAAAGTGTATATGATGATTTTTCACCCCTAATCAAAAGAGAATTCCCTAATTTTAAACCTACAACATCCAATCAAACTTTCTTCATCTTACTAATGGACCATATCAATTATAACCAGATTTTACGTATATTTCGCACGAAATGTGACGAACCTCATATTTACGAACATTACCTATACCATTCTCAGGCATGCTTTATGGAAACACAAACCAACCCGACATCGTATAGGATACTTGCGGCACAATATCTGCTACAGAAATTCTCTCTGTCTATTGACGCTAGAATGCAAGTACAAGAGACGCTATTGGAATTTGCAGGTGATAGCTCTCTAGATAATAATCTTCGTGCTGATGCCACAGACGTTCTTATGCAACTCGGCGACGAAAAAACTAAGCAACAAGGCCGAAATATAATATTAGAATTAGGACACTCAGATGGCGAGGTTACTACCATATTCCATAATTCCCAAAATGTACATAATTCCGTTGTAGAGGAATCTGTAGCAGAAGTTATAGAGTTCTTTGCCGGAATACCATTACTGAAAATAGCAGGGGATGTACATATCAACTTTTCTTATGTCAGTGAGCAGATTACAAATATGCTTAAGACAGATAAATTAAAAAGAATAAAACAAAATGTGCATCCTGAGGAGACTAAGATAAATTGTGCATACTGTGATAACGGAATACCAATGATACAGAGCTTCAAGGCGTTGGAATGTGAATTCTGTTCTGAACAGTGTATGAACGAGTATACAAGGGCTGAACACATTAAATTGGCTCTCAATCGCATAGAAATGGATAGAGCTTTGTATTCTAGGTACAACAGTACACTGACCAATCTGTTACTAAAGGTATGGACATATATCATTGATCACGAGCACGAGGAAGAAATGAAGAAGCGTCTGTTACAAGAACTTGAAGAGATGTCTGGAACATGTTCCTCGGGATTTGCATCTCGTCTTATCAATGTAGTATCAGGATTCGGAGAATTTAATATAAGAATATCTTGGGAAGACCAGATTAAGAGCAACTTTTTTGGTCGTCTTAGCGCAGCTGCCAAACGTATTACAACAAAGGAAAGCATATTTAGAAACAATCCCTATCTTACAGATCTAGTAATGTTATGTCTGAATGAAGAGCATCAAGCTTCTGGAGAAGATAGTATTAAGGAACGCATTCTAGAAGAATATAGAGACGAATATCCGACACAAACACAATTTGTTGACACATATTTACGTACGGAAAGAGATACCAAGATTAGGGACTGTCTGCAACAACTACAAGAGAATGTCTTGAACGAGATGACTGTATCATCTTCTATGTCAGCTGAACGACAGTATTTCTCGTTATTCTTTCGTAGTAATGTAGCGGCGATCAGAGAAGAGATGTACCAAGAATTTACTGATCATATGGACGATACCACGTTCGACTTATATATGCGTAAAGCTATGATGCACTATGACGGCGTTATATAATACCTTTAGAAATCTTACTCATAGGGACGTATCCAAACACTAAGTATGCAACTAAATAAGATAAGAAGGCACCTAATGCCACTAGTAAAAAAGCAACTACATAAGTCCATACGGATATCTTATCATCATCTTTGATATTCTTCTTCTGGTGATGTGAGTACCAAATACCTAATAATCCCGATACTGCTATAGCAGTAGAATTAGCTATCAAGGATATTTTCCAAGAAGTTTCCATCTTTTAGTAATAACTAAAAGATTTTACAATTACTCCCATATTTTTACTATTCCTCCATGCTCTCTATAAACACGTTCTCTAGTAGCGAAATGCTTACGTAATATTCCATTGCTGTCAACAAGATCGAACACCATTGGCTCACTGTCTTTGACACGAAAGATTCTGCCAAGATACTGAATGAAGTACTCCTGAATATCAGCAGCGAGTATGAGAGTATTAAGCTTTGGATGATCAAATCCTGTACCAACCTTTTGACATGTACCTATTAATACACGTGCACTACTCTCAAACTCTTGATTATTCCCAATAAGATTTGTTACCGAAATATTTCTCTGTTCCAATTGTGCTATCAAATACTCTCCTTGTGATACTCTTTTTACAAGCACTAAAAAATTACGATCTGGGTGGCTTTCAATGATATCTATGATCATGTTGTTACGAACCTCGCAGTTAGCCTGTTGATCAAGTATAGAACCCCAGTTGACTCGACCTTGAAGAGTGCGCTCAACCTTTGGTATAAATCCAGTGTCAACTTTATACACAATATGCTCTCGATGTAGTTTTCTAATTATCTTGTGCCTACCAAAGTATAGCTGAAGTAGTATATTAAGACCGTCTGGACGATACGGAGTGGCTGTTAGACCAATTAAGTAGCGGGGAAATACGTATTGGAGAGATCTAGATAAAGTCTCTGCCATAATCATGTGAGCTTCATCCACTATTACTAGACCTACATCACTAAAGAAGGTCTTTCCTTTTTTCTCCACATTTTGTGCATTCATAATATAAAAATCTGCAGGTTTTTTCTTTGTCTTTGCCGTGAGACGCTGTACTACAGCCGTTGGACAAAATTGGAGTATACTCTCTTCCCATTGTTTCATTAGTACGATCTTGTTAACGATCACTAGAGTACGAAACCCTATACCAGCAGCCATATGAACAGCACAAATAGTCTTACCAAATCCGCAGTAGGCTGACACTATTACACTACCTCGTTTATTAAGACATTCTACCGCTTCTTTACGCAGTTCCTTTTGCTCTGGTCGCAAGGTTCCCTTGAACTCCACGTTCGTGGATGGAAAAGTTTTTCTTGAAGGTCGTTTAACCTTTAGTACTCGGGCAGCATAAGCAAAAGGTAATGAAACATTAATATCACCCATAACTGTGTATGGTTGTATATACTTTGTTTGACCCATTCCAAACTTGGGTTCAATCTTTATTACTAATTCTTTATTTACCCTGTCTACGGGTATTTCCTGTATAGGTGCAACTAAGGACATTTATTTTAGATTACAAAGTCTTAAAATTAGTATTCAATTTTAGAACTGCACCAAACACTTAGCTCCAACTCGACCCATGCCAATCATCACTCTCAGAACCAAAACTTGAACCCATATAAGCTCCCCAAAAGGCACCATCATAAGAGCTATCGCTATCGCTATTTTGGGAACAGCTCATTATCAACAAAATAAAGATAACCACAATCAGTATGATAATGGGAGGAACTTCATGGCGTGGGTCAGCAAATGTATGGAGCGAGCATTGCTCCCAGCACTTATTATCATCCACACGTGTCATACATGTATGGACGTGCTTCAACTCCCATCCTTCACGTTGAGCAGGACCGCACTCCCATAGTGTCTGTCCCTTACCAGTTTTCCATTCTTTACAAGCCACAGTATTTGGAAAGTCTCGTTCACCACAGATACGTAAATAACTTCCTGTATCTGTACATGTCCATGTTTCATCGCCTTTTCTATATAGTTCTACACGCTGGTCTGCGTCAACAGGCCACAATATCAAAAAAAGAACAAGTAGAGTCATTTTCAATAAATATTGTGATACTTTGCTCAAAAAATCATTTTGTGTTTTTTGTAATCCAATAATAAATGAGTCGTAATATAGATTTCGTTATATCCGATAACAATGTTACATCAGTTAGTAACGCAACAAATATAAGCACTGATAAAAAGCTGGTAAATCCTCCTTATAATAGTACTCCCACGATTAAGACCTTGAGGGCTGGAGCTAATATTAACATTATTGAACATTTGGAAAGTTTAGAAATAACTGCTAAAGATGCTCCTGCATTAGCTGATACTACTGTCACAGCAGGTGCGTATACTAATGCCGATATCACAGTTGATGCTCAAGGACGTATTACCGCTGCTAGCAATGGAACAGGTGCTACAGGTGCTGATCCCACTGCTACAGTATCTGGAACAGCTACCAATGGTACCGCAACTACATTCATGCGTAGTGACGCTGCACCTGCACTGGCCGATACAGCTGTTACTGCAGGACAATATACGAATGCAAATATCACAGTGGATGCACAAGGACGTCTTACAGCAGCAGCCAATGGAACTGATAATACAGTATTACCAGGTAATCCGACAGCATCAGTAGGACCTGTTGCAACAAATGGTACCGCAACAACATTTATGCGTAGTGACGCCGCTCCCGCACTTGCTACTTCGGGCGTTACTGCAGGTGCTTACACAAATGCAAATATTACAGTAGACAACAAAGGTCGTGTTACTGTGGCTGCAAGTGGGGCGGCTGTACCTCTTGCTGGTAACCCAACTGGTACAGTAGGAAATACTGCTGTTAATGGTACCGCAACTACATTCATGCGTAGTGACGCTGCACCTGCACTGGCCGATACAGCAGTTACTGCAGGACAATATACGAATGCAAATATTACGGTAGATGCGAAAGGACGTCTCACATCAGCAGCTAATGGGACAGATAATACAGTATTACCAGGTAATCCGACAGCATCAGTAGGACCTACTGCAACAAATGGTACAGCAACTACTTTTATGCGTAGTGATGCTGCTCCTGCTCTAGCTAATACTGCTGTAACTCCTGGTTCCTATACTGCTGCAGACATCACAGTTGATGCTCAAGGACGTATTACCGCTGCTAGCAATGGAACAGGAGGCGGTGGGGGCGGAATCACTTGGTACACGTTCGAGAATAACCCCACCATCATGGACACGTCAGTGATGACGTCTGGTCTCTCGTTAACCGCAGACCCTAACGAATATTATACCCAGGGATCTACAATACCTGCAGAGATCGGATTCATCCAACACGGATCTAGCTATCAAGTCTTTCTCAGAGGAAGTTTGTACAGAGGTCCGGGGGTGGGCTTCTCCTCGACGCGTTATACGCTTCCCACTATACAAATGACAGAGCTCTGGCCTACCATGACGCGGTCAATCCATGGTGGATGGATAGCGGGTACGGGGTTTACAGGAGACACGCTGAAAATTTCGGCGCTTTTCCACACATACTCCAACGGAATGCTCCGTGTGGTCAGCGATGTCGTAAATCCCTACAGAATCGACCTGGACGGCATCAGCTGGTGGACGCCCTGAACACATTTGTTTTAACGAAAACAGCCTATCTGTTGTTGTCTAACGTGAATTCTTCAACCACAGTCCACGATGCGCACGTGGCGTTTGTTCGTGTAGCGCGTGATCGCCGTGTACCAGAGCTCCACGAACTGGCGCGCCGCCGCGCCGCCGGTCCGGAACCGCTGCCGGAACAGGAACAGGGGCACCACCACCACGGCGTCATCGTCGCACTGCCGGCCCTGCATGCGGTGCACCGTCAGACGCTACAGGTGCTGATCCTACTGCCCAGGTCTCAGGCGCAGCAGTAAATGGTACACCCTAATAAATATACCTTATTTTAATACCAAAATAATAGTATTAAAACATGGCGCTACGAGCTCTTAGGTATTTTTTAGAACTTCTGCAGCGTTACATAACATTATTTCTTCCGGCCCTTCCATATCTTCATCATCCCAATCCTTTGCAATCCATCCGTCTAATCTTAATATCTCGCATACTTTACATACTATTTCGGCAGCGGGTGTGTTACACCCTTCTCCCCATGCCCTTTCTATAACGTTAACTGCACTCATTCCTCTGCATCCCGTGATAGGAGTTATGCCGTTACTATCAGCAAATATTCCTACATCATTTCGTACTACTGTTTTACCCATATCTATTACTTTTAATGGTCTAGAGGGTATGTAAGTAAAAATATTTGGACCATAAGTATCAGGACTCCCGTATCCTTCTTCAAAAGCAAACCATTGCGGGCTATTCTTCTTAAGATTAGGAACATCTGAGAAGGACCTATTGTACAATTTAGTATCTGTTCCCACTTCTACATACCAGTCGCTTGAATCTACCATAGAAGAGCTCTTAGGTGATAATTCCGACGAAGAAAGATAACCTTGTATCTTTCTGGCTAGTTGAACATTACCTTTATTTCTAGCTATACAGTAATCCACTACAATGGTTAAATTTCCAATTACGGCTATAGATAATTTATTCCAGTTGGTATTGCTGCTATCTTTGCAAAATCTTTTCAGTGCATCTACCTCAGACACTTGGGGAGGAAAAGTTGCTATAGTGGGTTTAGGTATACTAAAAGGTTCAAAGAATATTGCACCTGTAGGGTCTGCTTTCGTACAAGGTCCATGATTGAAGTATTTAACACCTAGACTAGGATTACGTTCCTTAGCCGATAACGGAAACAACCTTTCCATAGCTTTCCTTATTAACTTACCAGTATCTCTGGTGAAGCATTTGTGCCAAGGTAAGAAACAAAGGTTGTTATATAACCCATACTTTTTTACATGTTTATGGTCCATGAGGTAAGACCTATCAAAGTCAATCAATTTTACAACGTTATGTTTATCGGTCATAACATTTAGACAATTACCATCGTTATGAACTAACCCTACATGCGTATCTAATAATAAACGCAAATTCCAGAACTGCTTTTGATGGTCTTCACTCCATTCTTTAGAACCATAGATATCTACCATTCTCTCCCCCATCATTGGCATAGCCATAAACGGAGCCTCTTTTTTCCCTGGTACACAATGTACAGCATATACGGGGCATGTAACTCCCCATTCGGCTGCTATCTGTTGCAATCTAGCTTGTTTCAAATAACCCATTCCTCCTGTAGCACCATCACCACAAGAAGTAGTCTTTGCCGCTACCTTTATAGCATAATCAATACCATTAAACGAGAGTTTGATGACTGTACCTTGTCTTCCCGGTACTCCTAATCTCTTAACGCCCTTAATACCTGATAGATCGTGTACAGGCTCATCTTTTTTAGTTACAGAATTATACTTGACACTGAGTACTTTGTTGGCCCAGTCATCTCCGAGTTTTGATTTTAGCTCTGATAAGAAATAGTCAACTTCTCCCCACGTCTTAGAACTCCGAAGTACTCCATTAGTATTGTCTTGGAATTGGTCATAAGTAACACTTGGCATGGGAAATCTAACGCTATTTAATTTCATCCAATTATAGAACGAAGTCATTTCACTAGCCTTACCACCAACAAGGAGATCCTTATAGAATATATTGTATGGTAGAATTTCATAACTTCCTGTGTTAACAAATGATTCCAATGTCGCATAGGACGCGCTGGATAGACTCGTTTTAGTACCAATACCCAAATCTAAGAGTTTACCTATCAACTCTTTTTTACTCATTTTAGTTTATACAAAGAATTATTGAAAAATAACTAAGAAGATAAAACATGGAGGTTGCAATAATTATAACCATTTCCGTAATAGGTTTTGCGGCTTTTGTAGCCATACTAGTATGGCAGTTCCATTCAGATAGATATACACCCCTAATCACCCAAGTTCCTGATTATAAAGGTCTGTGTCTATTTGACATAGACGGTACATTAACAACCGGAACGGAGAATGAAAAAGTAGTCCAATATTGTATTGACAAGGGTTATGCTGTAGGTATATCCACAGCGGGTGCAATGTATAATCCAGGCAATCTTATGAATTTTGAATGGATGCCCAGGAATCTATATGAGTTTATGAGTAATAACAATTTTGATACATTCAATAATGTAGCTAGTGGAGTGCTTCAAGGTATACATAATTCGGCCGCATATACTAAAACCCTCAGAGATAAACCACCGCATATTTTTTGGCCGGGATGGTTCAAGGGAATAGCATTAGAAAGTACAGGAAGGGCCTATGGCATTAAAGATCCTAATAATCTAATTCTTTTTGATAATGATCCCAGTTTTATATCAGGTGTAAATCAATACAATAACGAATTACGTGTTGTATGTGCGGGCATGCCTTGTAACGGAACCCTAAGCGTTGATACTCTAAAGCAAATGATAATATAAGTTAATACTTTGATTATTTTGAGATATCTCAAAATAATGATTATTGTTCTACAAAGTAACGATATTGTCAAAAGTCCCAGAAATAACCTGATGAGCTATGATAAGAGTTAGCTTGCCATTAAAGTTCTCTCGAATACCTTCAAATACAATCCCAGTCATATCTTGATCTAGACTTGCGGTACACTCGTCAAGTAATAACAACGGAGTATTAAACATTTCTGCCAAAGCTAGGGTGTACGCCAATACTACTCTAGATAATTCTCCTCCACTCAACATGAGCAGATCACACTCCATACCCTTATATTCTATCTCTACATTAATGGCAGGTTTGACACTCTTTTTTGTAGTCTTGAATGGTTTGAGTTGGACAGATATAGGGTTATCAGGGAAGAAGATCTCAAGGAAAGATCGTGCATGGGTATTTATTATCTCAATGATATGAAGCATTGCTAGACTCTCAGCTTCCAACATTGTCTCCTTTAGAGTCATTATAGCTCCGTACCGCTGGCGAGCTTCAGTCTCCTGTGACTTAAAATCTTCTACACGTTGTTGCATTTCTTGGTAAGTCTTTCTCTTTTCTTCATATCTTTCCCATTTTCTTATGTCTTCTAATGTTACTAAATGACCCTTAAGTTGACGTTGTAAATCTGTTAGTTCATCATTGTATTTTTTCTGCCATTTAGACATTAATACACACTCTCTAACTTTCTTAAACTTCTGTCGATGCTTATTTTCAGCTGAATTAATTTGTAGTTCGCATGTTTTCTGTTGACAATTGGTATCTTTAATGCTCTCGGATAAAATAGTATAAGACCTCATAAGCTCCTTTTCCTGATCTATTAAACTTATCAATATCTCTCGATCTTCTATTTCTAGCTTCTCTCCGGATTTAGAATCAATCTCCATTTTTGTAAGGAGGTCTTGAAGCTCACAAACCTTCTCTTCCGAAATATAATATGCTTCAGACATAGAATCTTCCGACTCTAGTTTAGAAATCTTCTTACTTAGAGCCTTTTGTGAAGCTTTATATTCTTGCAAATACTCTAGATCATCTTTTAATGTACCTAAGTATTCTGTGACCGAGTCGCATTGTTCATATTTGTCCAATAGTTCTTGTTTTTGCGTTGCGTAACAGTTGAACAATTTCAAGTCGTGTTCTTGTTGTATAATAGTTTTCCTCAGTTTATTGAGTGTATTTTTCAACGTTCTAACAGAAATTGCTGCATTATCAAGTTCTTGTGGATCATTATCTATCACACCTGTCTCAGGACATAGTGTAAGCTCACCATCAGATAGTTGTAAAGTTTTTGAACATGATGGACATATATAACTATCCTTAGCCAACTCCAATTTAGAATAATTTTCTTGGGCTGCTTCTAATTCTAGCTGAACTGCTTCAATATTTTTGCGATTCTCATCAAGCTGTTCAAAGTCGCTGGTTAGGTCAGATATATTTTGCTCTATCTGACTTATGTTAGTAAAATCTTTAATAGATGTCGCTGTATCACTAATTAAATCGTTAAGTTCTTGTTTAGCATAAAGAGTGTAAAGATCTTCCTTCAAAGCCTTCAATTCTCGTTCTTTAGCTTCCCGTTCTCTACATTCCATCTGCTCCAGTTCCTCCAGTCGCTGAGAATGTTTGGTGCGCAGGTCATATAACTCTTTACGAGCGTTAACTGCTGACAACATTATATTGTAATTCTGAAGTTTTTCATCCCCTAAGTAACCCAGTGAGTCAATTTTACACGACAACTCGCCTCTTCGATCTTGTAGATTCTTAAGCTGAGATTTAAGTCCCTTGAGTTCAGCATTTAAGACTTGTGTAGCTACTAGTTCTTCTGTAACTCTTTTTATCTTGTTTTCAGTTCTGGAGATTAAAATGGTGCAATTCTTGTGTCTAATATTGGCATTCTTGATTGCCTTGGCTCTATTCTTTTTTGAGCAGCGAATGGGAAACTGGACAACTTCAGGCTCCTCGGTTTCATCAAGTAATTTATTTAGTATCCTCAGATTAGAACTGGTACTGGTTACTTCGTCTCTACGCCTACCCATTTCTATATGCAGACGTTTCTTGATATCTCCAATATTTACATCTTTACCAATAAACATCTCTAACATTTCTAGCTTCTCGCGGGGACTTTTCAGGATAAAGCTTGTCAAATTGTTCTGTTGAATATAACCGCTGGTTTTAAAAGTATCACCAAAATATTTATTGATAATTTCTTGTCCAGCTTGATCCTCATATACGTCATTAACAACTAGTCTGTTGGGTCTCTTAGTGCGTACGATCTTAATATCCCCAAACTCTAATTCCACCTTTGTTGAAGTTTTGCCATACGCTTGGAGCCTAGTACCCTCTCCAAACAAAGCAAAAAATATACCTCTCAAAATTGAGGTTTTACCTGTACCGCTTGGACCTGATATTAAGGTAAGTCCATCCGACCCTAGATCAAATGTGCGATCTGTATAACATAAAAAATTCTCTAGATGGATTCTCATTTCTCTTAAATATTACTCACTCTTAAAAGGGAAATCAAAATCGTATTTAAGGAAACGGTATTGGTAACGTAAAAGTAATGTTAACTTATGAGCCGTATACTAAAAATAGACTAGCGATTCGTGGTGATCGCGCTAGGTATCAGACTGCACTCAATAGCATAGGTGCGAGATGGAATTCTCGAATGGTAGGAGGGGAAGGATGGGTAATATCTGCTTTTCGGGAAAAACAGCTAAAAACATTAATCTCCGATTTTGAAAAAGATGAATCTCTCGATCGCCTAGCTTCCAGAAGCAAATCTAAATCAGACCAGCAGAAATATCATCGTGAAGGCAGTGATAACGAAGATGATGAAGATGATGAAGATGATAGCGATATGGACCCAATGGTAAAGGCCCTTTTGGATCAACGTCGGGTAAGCTCAAACAAAAATGATTCAAACGGAGACACAGAGTTAGATGACCTTGATGATCAAGAGGAAGAAGAGGATGATCAAGAGGAAGAGGATGATCAAGAGGAAGAGGATGATCAGGAGGAAGTTGATGATCAGGAGGAAGTTGATGATCAGGAGGAAGTTGATGATCAGGAGGAAGTTGATGATCAGGAGGAAGTT
>Ga0163179_10001684_pt1 | contig 15475 bp, 31 predicted proteins | sample AtlANTMetagenome_FD_109643 | JGI IMG/M metagenome (GOLD analysis project Ga0163179, IMG submission 109643) | Marine eukaryotic phytoplankton communities from the Atlantic Ocean - Atlantic ANT 2 Metagenome | ecosystem: Environmental > Aquatic > Marine > Oceanic | place: North Atlantic Ocean... | reverse complement strand
TTCTTGAGAACTGAAGAATTCTGAGAACTTTCCAAGCTCTGTAGAGAGATCAAGCGTTGGGAATGGTATAACGGTACGCATTTTGCCACTGAAAAGGTCATTTAGGGGCAGATTCGCTGGATCTAAGTCGTCCAGCACATCTTCAAGCACTCGCATCTCGTCTTCGGTGACCTCTCGGAGCACTTTTTCATTAACAGGGACACAATTTGGCACCTTACGGCCACCTTTGTCTTTCATACCGACCTGTTTGTAACCATCCCAGCATTTTTCTTGTAAAGTATCTAAAAGTGCCTCTGTTTTGGCTAAAATTTGCTCATCTGTGGCCATTTATTCTGCCCAATCTTTGCAAGCTTGCCCTTTCGGTGTGTTTGCTTTGGCTCCTTTACATCCGTGGCGCGCCTTGAAGCTCTTTTTGCGCTTGGTGTTGCCGGATTTTCCAGTAACTCGTACTCCAGCCTGCCCCCAATGAATTCTTTTATATCCACCGCTGTCACTTTTGACACATTTCATCCATTTTTTCCCTTTTCGAGTAGATGAGGCTTTTTTTGTAACCTTTGTACACTTGCTATTTTTCTTTTCTTCAAGAGCCTCTTCTTCAATTTCTAATAGTTGAGTAATTTCATCTTCTACCATTGCTCTCACTTGTTCTTTTTTCGAATTACCCCAATTTTTAGCACCAACTTTGCGACATTTGACGAGAGCACCAGAAGCATAAGCACTTGGCCATACTTTATAACGTGATTTTACCTTGTGATAACAGGCATCTTTCTTACCTTCTTTCTCCTCAAGGTTTTCTTCCTTAGCATTTTCTTGAATACCATAAGTTTTACAAGGATCTTGGCCGCAGCCACAGTTCTTTTTGCTTTCTTTTAAATCCTCATCATCTGTGTTATCTAAGATTTTGTCAACTCTATCTGCTTGACCCTTGTGCATTTTTGAAGCACCTTTCAATTCGTCACTTATTTTTTTAAGCTCTTCTTCATTTTCTTTTGAAATAGCTTCAGCTTGAAGCATCTCTAATTCTTCACGAATAATTTGTTCCAAATCCATCATCAATTCCTCATTTTTTTTAGATTTTGCTTTTTTGCCCCAAGATTTTCCCCTTCCCTTTTCCTTGCAGGCGCCAGGAGTAGGCCGACAGGCAGGGTATTTACCTCGTTTTTCTCCATCGGAGCGACCACAAGACTTATAACCACCGCTGCCGTCGGGTGCATTGCAATCGACCCAGCCTTTTTTGGAGCCTTTAGCTCCCTTTCTTCCGAACCAATCTCTCAGAGAAGATTCTTTGCTAGATTCAGAGCCGGCTTTTTTCTTTTTCTCTGTGACGTCACCGTATAGATCTTTCATTTTTAAGTATTTCCAAAGCTTTCTCCAATAAATAGATCGGTATTTCGGTATTGTCAATGTCTTTTATGTCATTAATTGAAGCCCACTTGAATTTATCATGTTCTATTTTATCAGTTTTTGGATTTGGTTTAAACACATTTACTTCTCCAAACCATTTTTTGGCTAAAAAATAATATTTTTTTGGTTTAGGTTGAGACAAGAAGACTAAATCTTCTTCTGAGCAAGTTAAATCTGTTTCTTCAAATAATTCTCTCACTGCGCCGGCTTCTATAGAGTCGTCTGTATCGTCAATATGACCTCCGGGAATTGTCCACGTTCCTTCACGACTATCTATGTCAGATCTGCGGATTATCAAGAATTCTTCTTGTTTGTTGATACATACAACAATTCCAACTTCGCCTAGCTCATCTTCTTTTAAAAAAGATTTCCATTCGTAGCTCATCTACAGGCTCTCAAGTGCCCCTTTGGCATCCCCTCACAAAGGGGTTTTAACGCTACATCTATTTTAAGACGTTGGATTGGGATTACCCATATCATATTTTCTTGTATTTGGACATTAGGTTGATACTCTACGTCAACTCCGTACAAAACCCCAACTATTTCTCCTGATAAGGTGTATATAACGGAACCGGAGCAACCAAACCACCCATAAGTATTTAATATTATTTGCTTTCCAACTCCTTGCTTATCTTCATATCCTGAAACAACTCCCTGAAATGTCATCAATTTGTGACTTGAAGGGTACCCCGAATAGGTAATACTTGTGCCCACTTCTGCCATTTTTGATTGAGGATCCCATCTGATGGGGTCAATAGTGGTAAATCTTTCGGACAAATACAACAAAGCCATATCTGCATCTACGTCTGCCCATATTAAAGTTGCCAGTTTTACCTCGTCATTTTTTTTAATATAATAGGTAGTCCCTAGTGCACCGTCGGCTACATGTTGAGCGGTTAAAACCAAATGCGCATCTTTATATACCAAATACGATCCGCTACCGTGACCTCCAAATGGTGTAGTTACTTTGACTGCCGCCTCTCTGGCTCTTTTTTGAGCCATATTCATTGATGAGTTTATTTGCTCGGCTGGAAGCGGGATCTTGGAAGATGCTTTTGGTGCACCAACGAACAACATTGCTATTAATAATAAAAATCTCATTTCTATATTCCTCGTGATTTATGGACCGGTATCTGATGGTGTGGCTACTTCATATCTGTAACCTATTTCTACCAACTCACCGGCAGAAGGAATAGTAGAAAAATAAACAGTATTATCAGATTCCTGGTAATACCACCCGTACGCACTTAGTGAGCCGTTGACAAAAACTCTAACAGAATCCGCTATGGCTTTGTGCGATAAAGTGAGCTTTTCGTATGGCTCCACTGAGTGTGTGGCATCGGTCACACCCGGTGACCAATCTTCATCACATATGTCTATAACAGTGCCGCCTATAGACAAAGTTGCATCTATATATCTGTCTCCCACATCGATTACGCTTGGCGGCCAATCACACATCGAAAGAGTTGAATCTAAATTAACAATACTAGCCATAAACACAGAACCCATTCTCAGGGAACCATACCAACTAATGAAGTCCAAGGCCGCAGGGTAATTATAATCGCTTTGTTCCTCTTCGTCTGATACAAATACTACGAGGAGTCCTGCATCATTTCTCATCCACGTGGAAGAGTAAGGGTTATTAACAATATATTCATAAACAGCATTGAACCCTTCTTCTTTGTGAGCCGATGAGAGAGTGGACAACATGACTTCTGCGTCCAGTATGTCGTCTCCCGGGACAAGCGGAAAAACATTGCTGGTGACTGAGTGGTTGGGATCGGCATTAATCATAACTACTCTCCAGTCTGCACTCGGTAGGGCAGCTAACATCGCTTGTACTCCGGCTAGCACGTCAGCATTAAATCTGTTCATCGAACCTGATCGATCGATGACCCACAAAATATCGATGCCATCTAGGCTCATTGGCTGAGTAAAAGAATCAACCCAGACAAGCCCGGGCTCTTCTGCATCGGAGGGAACTTCCACCTCGATATATACGGGTACCTCTATCTCTACGGTTTCTGTCTCCGTCACCGTCTCAGTAACCACAATAGTTTCAGTTTCGCCGGTAACTATGGAATAATCAGGAGAGCAACCCAGAGTACTCAGTATAAAAAATAAAAATTTGCCCATCACATTAATAACTATTAGCTTTAGTTAATTTGTGTCCTTAAGCAGGATAAAACTTAGCAAAATCATATTAAAAAGACTTAAAATTTCCAAGTTATGGTTATTAATCGTCGATGCAAAGATCAACAAGACTATATTGATAAAGAAAGCAACAATGCAGACTATTTTATAAATTTGCCAAAATTTATCTCTCACATTGGTAATTATGCAATTAATCAAAGAGAAGAAAGTATTTCTAGATTATATGGATACATGTTGTCGACTCGGCGCGATTTGAAATTAAAAACAAAGATCAGCGGAAACATATTTTGTTGTTGATTTTCGCTTGTATCGTCGACCCCCAGGACAACACCGGTAGTAGTTGTGTCCGAATCTAGCGCAGCATCATATGATGTTATTTTTACGAGATCCCCCTTTTTCCAATTATGCATTACTATCAGCATACTCCCCCTAAGTCGAAATTTTTTTCTAAATTTTTTCTTTTATTTAATACTCATCATCAGGAACAAAGAGTTCATATAAACCAACCACAATTGATATTTTGAGACCTTCCTCTTCCATTTGAATAACCATAGGGTTGATTATATCACCTACGGACTCCTTTGTCCAGTGGATTGTCCAGAAATAAACATCATCATCTTGTATGCTTATACGTCTTTGCCGTTCGATCAATATCCCAACATTATTACACGATATGTCAACAACCATATCGCCGGGACTCAACGCTAATAGTTCACATTCATCGCGTAAAGAAAAGACCATACTCTAAGTATCGTTGACAATGATAAGGACGCCTTCTTTGATAAGATTGTGCAAACCTTCTTCAGAATATAAACACCGACCGTTTTTTGACCATATTATATCCCACACCCATATACGGAAATATTCAGGTGCCCTAACAGAGTACGAAAAACCACCGCCATCTTCATAAGTCTTAAACCGACGAATTAATATGCCAATGCTTCGCTCTTTAAGGTCATATACTACATATCCGGCTTTAAGGTCCACATGGTATATAGGTCAACTATAATTTCAGCCAACCAACGCGACCTGTGGCACAAGCTGTGATAATATCAAATGGCGTTTGTTTGTTGACGACTATCCGATCACAATTTACGATCGGAGCTAGCGTTCCCGCGTTAACTGATGGGCCCACTATCGGAGAAAGATATGGCACGTGTATAGCTATAGGCTTAAGCCATATATCATTATCGATGGCCGGCTGGGCAATTCCAATCTGCGCTGCAGCAATTAAATTTAAAAACATAGCAATTAATCCTCGTATTATGTGATAGAAGTACGTAAATAGTACGCTGTATATATTTAAACTTTAATACGATCGATAATATATGGATGATGCACGGACATGTCCTTATACAGCTTTTTCAAAATCTTTTTGGATATATCCCCGATATCGTCCTTAATACCTTTCGACTTAATCGCTTTCGCCACTTCGTCCTCGACCATTCTCTTAAGTTCTTTCGAAATCATTTTTTTGATTTCGCCTTTGTCCGCTTTAGTTAACTCTTCGACAATTATCTTCTTTAATTTTGACTTAGTAATTTTCATTGTTCCGTACCTCCTATAATTAGATCTATTTTTTCGAATGTACCAATTTAAGATTGCCGCGAGCCGCGAGAGTTACGCAGCATGCCTTAAGCCACATAATGTGGTGAATTTCGTATCCCATATATGTGACGTCGACTCGCACTACAATTCCTACGGCGCCATCTTCAATCTCGCTTTTATCGTACGTCTGCGGGTGATATCGATATGCCGCGTAACGCACTAAATCCCCGACTCGTATTGCTGGTAACTTAAAGTCGATAACGTCGTCCATAACTTAATTATGTCGTATAATCAAAATTTTTTTGGGGGCATTTTTTGGAGGCCGCTGTATTCTGGATGTTTCCTAAGTTTTGCTATAGTGTGCATCCATATTCTTTCTTTTATTCCGGAGTGTGGATAGCGCATCCACCATATCTTTGCCATATTCATCGATGGGTGGTATACTCCGTCTACTTCTTTTTCTTCATCGTATATCTCCAATATGATTGCCAAGCCGCCGTGACAATTACACGTTACGATATCGCCGATTACCAAATTGTGAGTGGGTGCTTTTTCGAAGAATTCTCGGAAGCTCATAATGTATATACCGGCGTTCTTCAAATTTGGAAAATTTTTAGCGGTATCGAAAACGTACTTAACACCGCTCACACGGCATACGTAACCAATGGCACATACATCCCGGGCACGGGGGTAGGGGGGTACCCCATATAGCAGTTTGAAACTGAACAATCGTGAATGTCAAATGTATGTCAATATTGATTTGTCAAGGATATGTTAAATCATTTAGCACATCTGTTTACATTCTTATTACATATACTGTCTACTATCACACAACTGTATACATAAACAATCACTGGCGCAAAGCAAGCGATGATTGTGCAGGTTTCCCCTACTCTTTTTATTATTGTCTTTAGTCTCGGCATTGTTTCACTCTCTACCTAAACAGTTATCGTATTATTAAACTGTTTTCGTTTACGTACTCTCCGGCAATCCCTACATATAGTGTGCCGTCGTTATACTCCCCTAGTAAAAAGCTAATCATTCGCAGGGTCAGACACTATATGTAGTGTGCCGCATATAGTGTTAGTATGCCATAAGCAAGTAAAGCATAGCCGTCCACATCACTGCGCCCAAGCAATCGTAAATCTTTTGTTCTGTTTCCCAAGTCATAGTATGCACTCCTTTGCTTTCTATACCTATATTATACACACCCTCGCCCACAAAGTCAAGAGCCAAATGTCAAGGACTTGTCAAGAAACGAGCACATGTCAAGAATATGTCAACAAATACCGGCAAAAGCGGACAGAATGTGACTTGACACCGATAAAAGGTTGACGGTAATGTGACAGCGTATATACTAAACACTTAGCACAATCCCAACACAGAACTAAACATAATATAGAACACTATCACACATACCGTCAAATAAACTAATAATACACACACCCCACAAGCCACCGGTCATAATATAACTATACATTACTATATAACCCGTCTATAACTACACAAGCAACCGTCTGTAAACATTTAAGAGAGTTATTATATATTGTATAGTTACTCTCATCTTTGTCTACTATTACACATATAGCTTTCGATCTGATACCTGAAACTGTTTTTCTTTTTACTAACTCTCCAACCTTAAACATTCTCACCGCCAAGTTCTTCAGCTTGCTCGGTCATTTTCGCGAGGTCGGCCATTGTTAGCTTTCTGTTTTTATGCCTTTTGTTCTGTTCTCGGATCAGTTTGTTATAACGCTTCTTCTCGTATTTGTTTACGTGAAGGTTCTCGATACCCAACGCTCTGAGTTTATACATAAACATTTTAACATTTTGAAGTCTCGCGGCATCTTTATCCACACGAGAATCGGCACGGGTCAATACTACTTCGCGACCGGTCAGGCGACCGTCAACAAGTTCGACAATGGTTTGAGAGATATAGTATTTCATAATATAAAAGGTGGGATCTTTGTTTATACTCGCGGCCCTTTCGAGTGTCTCATTTTGTTATGAGGGTGGCTAATCCTCTTAATAAAGCCATTAGTGCAGGATTTTCATTCTCTTTAACCTCAAGGGCTTGGGTCGGATGCTTATATCGACCATTGAACATATCCCTCTGTGACTAAACCAAGCCCGCCACAGTTACCGGCTCTATGAAGTTGGGGGTTTTCATTATCTTGACCTCTCGCGCTAAACGCTGTCAGGGTTTTGGGTTTGATTGGGCTATCTCATCTTAACGAGTTTGTTAAACGCTCGACGAGTGATTTAGAGAGCGGCTTTCTCATCGAGTGGCGGCCGTTCTTTTTCTCAGTGAGTGGCTGTAATGCTTCGATCAGTAAGCGGGTTTCGGTTTTAGTCAGAGTAATGTTTACCATTTTAGATACCTTCACCAGCTTCGAGCGCAGCAAGATCAGCCTTCTCCGCATCAGTCAGATACTTAGCATCTTTGCGCTTGAGACTTTGGGCGCTCATCTTGGTAGGGCTTTTGTGTTCTGCGTTGCAGCCAGCCGCGAACGACTCAGCCCATGAAGGATCAGGGAAGTCCATAACGGCCTGCTTGCCTTGCGTGCTGGAGTTGCGGAACACAACCCACATTTGCGGGCCAACCTGCTCGACGGTCCAGCCGGTTAGTTGCCGGCGAGTAGGTGGAGCCGGTGCAGGCTTGTACTGTTTAGCGGTCTGGATTTTGATTTGGTCGATTGCTCTTTGCATGATATATCTCCTTACTTGATATACTATATTATACACTAAAAACGGGGTGAAGTCAACAACTAAGTTGTCAAGAGAATGTCAGTCGTTGCAACTATCAGGATGCACCCAGTTTGCAACCTGCCAATCACTGATCTGCTCATTGGCGTGCAAGTCATCAGCGAAGTTGCTCCAAGCCTCGGAACGGGCTGGAATGTCAACGTGTCCGAGGTTTTTCTCATCCTCTTGGATCATCGGAAGGATGCAATCCTCAAATTGCTGAACAGCATCGGCGTAAAGGGTAACGTGGTCGAGTTGTGAAGCCATAGAATAATCTCCTTTCTTTCTATACATATAATATAACACCCGCGAGGGGTAAAGTCAAGGTTTAAGTTGTCAAGGAAATGTCAGGAGAGTTGTCAACTACTTCCAACAGTCTCGGCAACATATGGAAAACCATACCGTGCTTAGGGAAGCTGACAAGCCAGCCGTCACTTTCCCACGCCAAGATGACGCCGATGTTACCATCCATAGTCTCACGCACTAAACTACCGACTTGCATATTGCCTACCAGTTTTTAGGGTCATTGGAATCCCATACGTCAACCTTCTGTTGATCTGATCGTCCGTCTGGAGTCTCAACATTAAACTCACCGAAGCGCATAGTGCGGCGGCCAGCGGCCATGCTTGTCGATTTCTGCATTTCACGCGCTCGGATACCGTGATCGATAAAATCACTCTCTGCCACGCTAAACGTGCGGCCATTTAGATCGGTGGGCTCAAGTTCATCGACAGCGCCGCCGGATTGCTCCATCAGATCGTGACAGAGTTCAATCGCTGGCTGTCCGTTCGCATCGGTGCGAAGTCCAGCCTCATGGAGTAGATCCATAATCAGGTCAAGCTCGCGCTCGGTTACTCGAATGTTCAGAATATCTGACATTGTTCTCCTAACAGGTTGCCCACTTGAAGGTGAGGAAGATAAGAGCCGACCAGCAGGTCAGATCAGCGATAATGAGAGCGGCCATCATGCCGTTGCGGTTTTGAAGCATTTGCTTTCTCCTTTCTATACATATAATATAACACCGGAAGGGGTGATCGTCAAGGTTTAAGTTGTCAAGGAAATGTCATCGACGAGTGCAAGGTGTTGAGTGCATTCGGTTTGTGGCTCTGGCTCGTTTGTCCATAAAACTTTAACGTCACGATTGCCGGTATACTTTCCAGTCTCGACAACCAGACCAACGTGGACAGATAGACCTTCGCGCCAGCGTGAGAGTTGATACCAATATGTAACCAGATCACCGATTTGCATCTTTAACCTCCGTGATATGGCGACATTTACGACGCCAACCAAAACCGGGACAGGTACAGGTCCACGTGTCGCCGTCCTGCGTGACGGTGTAGGTGTTGCCTGTACTGCCTTGAACCTCATACGTGCGAACGTCAGGCGATTGAGCGGGTGTAAATCGCCGGTCTACAACCATATACTCACCAACGCGGTCCAAGGTCAAGGTATCAGGTACTTCAATCCAGTGTTGACCGGATACAGCCCACTTCTGGCCTGACATATCCGTGTAAAGCATCGGCGGCCATGTAACTTTAACAGGTAAATCCATCCTATGCCTCTGCTGGAATGATAGTAGCGACCGATAAAGTTGTGAAAGTTTCACGCTCCGATGCTGTAATAGTTGGATCGCTCAGAGTGCTCTGCATCATCAGGGCCGTGATTACCTGCTCACAGGCGAGTGCCGTGCGCTCGATAGGTGTCAGGTTTGACTCGTCATCAGTGCGGATTAGTGGAATAGCAAGCATGTGGTTTCTCCTTTCTACCCTTATAATATAACCACTTCAGTCATATCGTCAAGGATTAAAATGTCAGGAAGTTGTAAAGGGTTCTAAAAACATTTCATGAAACTTTAACGTAACGTCAGAGCCAAGAAAGACGATCGTGTAAGGGCCGCTGTAGTTTTCAGAAGCGTGCCCATCCTCGACAATCATACCAACCCGATGATCAGGCATGCCATCCTGATGTGTCCCATCTTTGATCCTTACAAGATCGCCGGGTTTGAATGCTCCCATTAGAATGGAATCTCATTACTTAAAGCTGACGACTCCCAAACCAGAGGGTTCATAATGACGGCGCTTTGCGTTGTATACTTCGCAAGGCAAACGTGTTGTGAAGTAGTCATGGAACGAAAACCTTTAGCTGGGGCGGTATAATCTGCTAGCACACAAACGCCGGCAGGTGTCCGTGATCCGATCTTTAACTCATAGCTATACAAGTCAGTATAACCATCATCAAAGGCCACACTTCTCAAAGTTTTCGTGTGATTACAGGCACTTACGCCACTTCTCCAAGCGTTAAGAACGTCGTCGTTTTTGCGGGGGGCGGTGTTTACGGGCATGATTTCTCTCCTTTCTTTATTAAGTATAGCACGTGTTGACTCAACAATCAAGCCAATAAGTGCCAGTAAAATGTCAGCTATCGATGGCAACAATGCGCTCGTTAGTCTGGAAATATGGCCGAGATGCATAGTTCTTTGTAGTCATCCACATGCGTTGGCACTTGGATGAAATAGGCTTCGGAGCCATCAAGTCGGTCAGGATGATGTGACCGTCAAAATCACCTTCATTGACGTACTTGGTTGGAGCGTTGAAGCAAGTGCCTCCGGTCAATACGCGCTCGGTTTTCTTGCTCTGCCCTTTCTTCCATACATACACCTTGCTCTCGGCCACTTGCGTATCGAAAGGGATCACGGTGAACTCAGCAATCTCGGCCAGTTTGTTCAACTCGGAGAAGAAAGCGGCGAGCATACCATCATCGACCGATCCAGACTGGTCGATAGATACGGCGATCTTAGCCTGACGACGCACACGCTTGCCCGGATGGACTTTAGGGAATCGTTTGTTAAGGCGGCGAGGGGTCGAACGCTTATCGGCGCGCTGTGAGGTCTTGACGAAGTATCGCAGTACCTTGCGCCAGTCGATTTTAGTGGCGATGCGATCCATAATATCGGAGCGCATAGACGAAGATACTGAACCCCAGTTGCGTGACTTCTCTGCTTCCTCGGCGGCTTTCTTAACCGCATCCTTCAACCTTTCGCTAGCGATTTCTCTAGCGGTGCCATCGGTTTCACCGAAGCCTTCATGATCGTCAAGTGAGTCCATATCACCAAACGGGTCGCCAGATCCTTGACCACCTTCGCCGTCACCGTTCTGCTCCTGCTCGTCGCGCATCTTTTTAAGTGCCTCAAGATACCACTCGTAAGTCTTGTACGGCGGGAGGTCTTTGAACGGACCTTCGCCGGGAATACACGCCTGCATTGGCTCACCACCGATCGATGGCCCTGGGTCCGATTCTGTTGGTAGCTCGTTAGCGATATGGCAGTTAATGGCCAGATCCATAGCGATGTTATCGATCCGCTTCAGGCCATCAGAAGGCTTGCGACCGGTCACGTGTTCAAAAATAAGGTGGTAAAACTCATGTTTAAGGATACCTTGTTTGTGGGTATCGCTCAGTGATCCGAAGAACTCAGGGTTATACATTAGTTCAAACTGAGCACTGTCAGGGTTGACACGGACGCCGGCGGTAGGGATCGCGGTCGATGCAACCTTGTCAATGCGGCGTGACAGTGCGGCGAAGAACGGTTCACGCATTAGCAGGCGAGCGGTGTGCATATTCAGGTTGAAAGGTTTTTTATTATCGTCGGACATTGTTTTTTCTCCTTACATATATAATATAGCATCGCGGAAGGCTAAAGTCAAGGCTTAGATTGTCAAGGAAATGTCAAGGGATCTTATATCCGGTTCTTAGTCGAACCTCGTCTAACCACCCCTGTTCTCCGTCAACGTGGAGTTTGAACCTCCACCTTTTGTTCGCTATGTCGCCATACTTGGCGCGCGCTGTTTCTTGCTTGTCGAGAACGATAGCAGGCTTCCCATCCCTGAGAGCGTATAGCAGATCGCCTACTTTGATCCTATCGGTCCACGTTGCTGACAATGATCAGATCCTCTTTGAAAAATCGCATGTGCTCACGGCTTTTAAGCCATTTTACTTCGTAATGGTAGGGTTTGTCATAACTTCGTCGGTGTTTTTTGACAATCATACCAACCCCGTGCTTTAAGAAGTATTTACGTGGCATATTCCCAGGCCCACCAAGACGACAGAGATCACCGATTTCAGGATCTCTGTCAATAGGCGGAAGCCTATGAATCATCGGCGTTGCCACCAAGGATCTCGACAAGGTGATCGCTGACCCGCATACCCTCGGAAGTCTCGGCCTTGTGTAGAGCCACCACATTGTTGATGTTATCGGAGTCACCTAGTACGGTCCACAACTTCATAGCAATCTCGGAAGGCAGCGCGACAAAATAGTTTGCTAAGTTACAGATCTGATTATCGGACAACTCAGCTTTGAAAATCTCGGCAGCCTCAAACTTCTCAATCATAGCAGCGTGGTCATTGATACCCCACTTCTCACACTTGGAGAGATCGCCATCGTCAAGAATATCCTCAATCGTCACTTGCCAGTCGTACTTTTCAACAAAGTCGCGGAGGGACACAGCGGCCTCGAAGCCAAGGAACGCGGTCGCGAGGTTGAATAGAAGGTCACGATCGCCACCTTCGCCGAATACACCAGCGGGATCGGCAGTGGCGCAGTAGCGAGCCCAAGAGCGACGAGAAGGATAAACCTTGTTAGGCTCAAAGTCGCCTTCATGCTCCAAGTGCTTGCGGTTGTGATTGATGAAATCCCACACAACTGTAGGCACGCGGCCGTTAGCCCACTTCAACCAGTCCTCGGTTGACGGTTCCACATCGAACACGGTCCAGCGGTCCAACTCGGCAGGGTCCATTTCGCCTACCTGATATTGCGCACCGTGCTCACCACCGTTGACGGCAGCGACGATCAAGGTGTCGGCGTGCAAGTGCCAGCCATTGATCTTGCGGCTGTCAGTCAACTCAAAGAGTCCTTGGCGGACCTCTTGAGTTGCACGGTCGACCTCATCCAAGAACAGAAGGACAGGCTGCTCACAGGCTGTTACAAGCCAATCAGGAGCGTTCCACGTGGTAGCCTTGCGGCCGTTGATGGACGTGTCTGCCGTGTCTGGCAGACCAAGAAGATCACCCTCGGTCATCTGCGAAGCACGACGCTCGACGACTGGAAGGTCACGGGTCGCAGCAATCTGATATACTACCTCAGATTTACCAACACCGTGACGGCCGCGGATAAGAACGGGCAGCTTGCTGTTGAGGATGTGAGGGGCGACGTTGAGGAATGTTGCGAAGTCGATAGCCATTGATGGGCTCCAGTGTTGTGGGTTTTTAGTTCTTTGCCTTACTCTATAAATATAACACCGAAATGCTTTAGAGTCAAGTTATTTGTTGTCAAGCGAATGTCAAGAGAGTTGTCAAGATTTGCCCTTGTGGTTGCCATTGGCTCCCACGTAGGTAACATGCCGCATAGGACGACCGCCGATATTGGTGGTTGAGCCTGAAAGATGGCAAGATTTGCCCTTGTGAAAGCCTGTGACAGCTTTCCAGGCGCGTGAGTAGCTATCCCTATCCTCGGTAGACTCGAAGGCTACAATGGACATAGCGGCCGCTTTGCCGTCACCAGCTTGCAAGCCAAGATATTTGACAGCTACCTCAGTTCCAAGTTCTTCAACACAGTCAGGACACTCGTTAATGCGCCCACCGGCTTGACGCTTGGCAGATGATCGTGGGTCGAAGTCAACTTGACAGTGGATACATTCGCGCATTTTCTTTCTCCTTACCCTTATAATATAGTCACTTTACCCTCGCCCGTCAAGGCGAGAGTTGTTAGGGAAATGTCAAGACCAGTTGACGTGATCGTAGTGCTCGGTGAGTCCGAGATCCTTAATGATTTCCTTAGTGATTCCAGAGGGATACGCGAAGTCATACTTGCGTGACTTTTGATATTCGTTACCAGCCGTAGGAAATGCCTGCTTGATAGCTTTCTCAAGGCTTTGCTCAGTTGGCTGGAGCCAGCCCTTTGGCGGATCAAGCGTAGGTATGAGCGAGGAAGGTGGAAGATCTTGACCCTCGGCGGCCGCGTAACGCAGTGCCGTATCGTTAGCCTGTACCAGCTTCGTTATCTGATCGCGCGAAGTGTGTGGCGACTGGTTTACTGCGCCGAGTTTGCGCGCATCAATATGCTTGACGATGAGGGTGGGCCGGTTTGCGTGGCAGTCATCCCAAAGAACCGACTGAACATAGCGTACAGTCAAAATGTCACTGCGCCATTGTCCATCTGAATCATAGCCAGTTGAGCGGATAGGGAGCATCGAACCCAGCCCGATGCCTGTCTCACGGGCAGATTCCAGTGCGGCGATACGCATACGACGTGTTTCTTCAACAAAGATTTGCTTGTCAACTTTAACATGCGGGCATGTACGGCGTGTGTGACCGCGTTGTTTGCAGTATCCACAAGTCACTTTCTTCATACGTGCGGCCTTAGCTGCCTTGTTGGTAACCTTCTCGCCAGTAGCAAGATCAATCTTGGTACGCTTCATGTACTCTTGGCGCTTCAACTCTGCACGTGACTCGTACCACTCAGCATCATTTTCGTTACCCTTCTCGCGCTCTGATGCAGCAGCCAACATATTGCCTTCGTACTGGCTTTTGATTTGTGCTGTGAGCGATGGACATTTGCGTTTGTTGTGTCCGCGTTGGTAGCAGTGTGAGCAGGTTACGGTTCCAGACCAAGACATAATGATTTCTCCTTTCTATACTTATAATATAACGCGATGACAGCGTTTAGCAAGCGATATTGTGTCAAGCAGTTGTCAAGAGATCCAAACTTCTTTCATCACACCACTCCGTCGAGCCGGGACCAAAAAGCGACTCGCCCTGTGTAGTCCAGATGACGCGCACTGCGCCAAGACCCCCAATCTCCAGCACGATGCCAAGCTGTTCTGTCAACCAACCTCTAACAATATCACCGACTTGCATTGATGACCTCCACCTGTCTGCTATTCATCGAATACATATCTCCATTATTCCACTGAATGAACCAACGATCAAAACCTTGCAGTACCTGACTGATGACGATCCCAAGGATATTTGTATCCGGTTCTCTAACTAAATCACCGACTTGCATTGATGACCTCCAAAAAGCGACTGCTCTCGATCTTAGGCTTGGACTCATCTGTCCACTTTACGTATACGTCATCGTCTTTAGCCCACCGCTTTTTGCAAGCACCCATAACAAGACCAACCGATCCCCTGAACGCTACTAATGTTCCAACTTTAAGCACTTACAACCTCCAATCTGTGCGGTCTGCGGGGCAAGTCTTGTCCAGCCAAGAATACCCACTCAGTCGGTCTGGTAATAGAGTTGTAGAAGTTTGCCTTAAACTCTATTCGTGTGACGAGAGCCACAACATCAGTATGTTTAATCTTTACTAAATCACCGACTTTAATCACTTACAACCTCCATATCCCTTGCTGGGGTCCAGCCGAGTGTTCTACTGTGCGGCCAGTATATTTGCACAAGCGGCTGGTTCTCAAAGGCACCATCACGCACTTTCATCACAAGACCAATGCGGGCGCGATGACGTTCCACAGTGTATCGGCTTTTTACGATGTTTCCGACTTCTATCATATCTCTCCCTTACCCTTATAATATAACGCCCTGTGGGGTAAAGTCAATCAAAGTTGTGTCAGG
>Ga0163179_10001682_pt1 | contig 15484 bp, 8 predicted proteins | sample AtlANTMetagenome_FD_109643 | JGI IMG/M metagenome (GOLD analysis project Ga0163179, IMG submission 109643) | Marine eukaryotic phytoplankton communities from the Atlantic Ocean - Atlantic ANT 2 Metagenome | ecosystem: Environmental > Aquatic > Marine > Oceanic | place: North Atlantic Ocean... | reverse complement strand
TTGACAGAAAAAAACGGACTAGGTCTCGATACCTCGTTTCCCTCAGGGGGTCAGGAACCTTTCAATGTTGACCTCATGAAAAGCATGTCAGCAATCAATCGGGAGCCAAAGGCTTTCCGCGTTCAACATTTATTGATAAGCAGTATAGCCTGAGGAAATATGGGATGAGGTCGCACCAAGCTCAAGCAAGGCGATAAAACTCTTCCCATTCTTTTCTGGGGCTAGCTCCTTTTAGCCAGTGGTTCGCAACCGCATGATTAGTTATCTGCTTATTGTGCCGATCAAATTTGAGTCGGGTGTTAAATTTTTGAGCAATCACACCTAGACAGAAGACCTGGCTCAATGGCGCGGAAACTTCAAACGGGGACAGGGTGGTTTCGAGGCCTTGGCATGCCTTCAGGAAGTTTTCGTAATGATTAGTTGTATTTCTCGGATAACTGAGCAAATCAGTCGAGAGATCGGCTGCTTTTTCTTTGGGGATGACCGACAAGGTGCTCCCATGTGAATGCCCCTTGAATATAAGATCCTTGCCGTAGATTTCCTTTCCAGCAGGTAATTCCTGTGCAGGCATCACACGTCCATTTACGGGATTGACATCGCGGTTGATCTTAATGTCACCATAACCTTCAGGAACCATAGGGTGGTTTTCTTTTCCATCATACCAAGTGACTTTTGTCGCTGGCATTTTGCCTCGAGCTGGGAATTTAAATTCAAGTGTGGAAGCTTGCGGGAAGATCAATGGGTTATGTCCATCAATCCTGATGGGAGTGACTTCTTCAGGTAAACCAAGATCCAGAAATTGATGGAAGCCATCCATGATATGCGCTCCCCAATCTCCGAGGGCTCCCATGCCGAAATCATACCAGCAACGCCATTGACCACGGACAAAATCCCGATGGTAATCGTGATGTTGGGCGGTCATCAGCCAGGTATCCCAATCCAGCGTATCCGGAATCGTTTGCCCCTTTGGAAAAGCAGTCATGGATGTGTCCCATCCGTGCCAACGACGCCCTCCGTTCATGTGCGCGGTTATTTCACGCACATCCTGAATGATCCCCTTTTCCACCCATGTCTTGAACTGATAATAGTTATCCTGACAGTGCCCCTGATTGCCCATCTGTGTGACAACACCGTATTTTTTGGCACCACGCATCAAAAGTTCTGACTCCTGAAAAGTGCGCGTGAGCGGCTTTTCCACGTAAACATGTTTTCCCATGGACATCGCAAGCATCGCGATTGGAAAGTGTGAGAAGTCAGGCGTTCCAACCGTGACGGCATCGATGGAATCCCCCATCTGATCGAACATTCCCCTAAAATCCTGAAACTTGGGAAGATCTGGAAATGCCTTGAGGCTTTTGAGTGTATGAGCCCCCCCCATATCCACATCACAAAGAGCAACAATGTCGGCCAAACCTGTCTGGTGCATCGCACGCAGGTCGCTGCCGCCTTGATTACCAATTCCACAGCATGCCAGTCGCACGCGTTCACTGGGAACAACTGAGCGAGCACGAACAAGTTTCCCGTCCTTATCCCTGAGCTCGGACTGCCCGCGAATGACATGGCTGGGTAAGATGCTGATGGTGGCGAGCGTTGCCAAGCCGTCCTTTAAGAAATGCCGTCGTGTTTTTTTCGCTGATGCGAAACTTGCTGAGGAAGTGCTAATCTGTTTCATACTCTCAATAGGATCCACTTTAATCCAAATGTAAATCAAAGGCGAGTATACATTTTGGAACCCAATGAAAACTCAAGGTTTATGCCTGAATCAGAGAATCCATTTCTCTTCTCGCAGCTCGTGGCCATTCAATTACAAATAGGTGAACCGTTTTCATGCACTCTCTTGAGCGAAGTCTTTTCACCTCCCACGTTCATGAGTTGGGAGCAAGCCATGTGGAAAGCCACAGAACTAGGAAGTGCAGGTATCTCCGGAGCTTTTACTTAGGCGTGGTGAACGTTTTTCGAAATGGTCTCGCACATCAGATAGCCAGGATCCATCAGGCATGGCGTAGGGGCGAAAGACCTCTGTATATCCACGTCGTTCGTTGTAGAAAAGAGCCCGATGAAGGCCCAATTGACTGGCCTTGGTATGATCGATCAACGCCGCTGAATCGTTCGCACTCATCTGGAAAAGGACACGCATCTCAAATTCCGAAAGTGCTTTTCGGTTTAGAAATCGTTGGCTACTGTTGTAGGAATCCATCGTCGCCAAAACCCGAACTCCAAGGCTGGATCCTTCACGAATGATTCGATCCAATACGGCACCAGGCTTTGAATCACCTTCTTCCTCATTTGCGGAAAAACTGAATTCGTCCTCGGGCCTTAGCTTCTTGAACAACTGAAGTCCAATCACGATGAAGTATATTTCGCCATGAACGGCTCCATGCTCGGCACGCCGATCCATATGGGTTTCAAGTCGCTCCATGATGTCCTCAAGTCGCTCATGCTTCAATGACCTGACTCGATGCGGCAGCATGGCGATGACCTGATCCATCATCTCACGCTTGGCAGAATGATCTGGAAAGGCATCCAGAACAATGAACTCGGCCCGATCTGAGGATTGTTGTGCCGCAAGCGAAATCAAACTACTGATGATCATTGAAAAGGCCATCTCTTCATTCTGACCGATGATCAGAAGGTTACTGCTGCTTTGCACACCAAAGGCAGCGCCTGTCGGACCCTTGATGGAATTGGGGGCCCCGAGCCAGGCGCAGGTCTCTTCTGGATCGCCGGAAGGTTCGATCCCAAGGGCGGCGACAAGCTCATGGTTATCCCTGATATCGGCAGGGGCGTTCCCCTCAAAGACCACCGGGCCCGTTTCCTTCGAAGCATGGTTTTGAGCCAATGTGCTCACCTGTTGCAGGTATGTATCTCGCTCGTCGTCATTCAGCCAGACCGTCTGGAACGGACTGTTCCCTTCCACTGCGCCGTTTCTGTTGTTGTATATTCCTTCACCGGGACGGGAGAGAAGTCTGGGTGCAGCATTGTTCTCATCCATGATCAGATAAGAGTCCGCCTCATCACATTGAAGTGCAATGCGAACCGCCATCTGGGCAAAAGTAGTGCGAGCCAGGGTGTAGGCGCCCCCCAGCGTCTGCGATCCCAGAATCACATGAATCCCGAACGCGCGCCCTTGGCGAACAATACGATCCAGCAAAACCGCTGCGTTTTGAGCCACGTGATCATCTTCGACAAAATATTCCTGAAATTCGTCAATCATCAGGAGTGTGCGAGGCAGGGGCTGTGTATCCTCAGCGGAACGATACCTCGCTAGATCCTGGACCCCTTTTTCACGGAACAAGTCTCCACGCCGACGGAGTTCCTGATCCACTCGCTCCAAAACGCTGAGGCCAAATTCACGATCGCTCTCAATCGCAACCACGCGGGCATGAGGCATTTTATGCGCAGCATAACACTTGAATTCAACGCCTTTCTTGAAATCGATAAGATAGAACTCGACCTGATCCGGACTACACCAAAGCGCCAGATTGCTGACGATGACATGAAATAAAGTCGACTTACCTGAACCGGTTTTCCCAGCAATAAGGGCATGCTGCTGAGTACCTTTACCGAGCGTCAGATACTGCAATTTCGAAGCACCTGTCCGCCCAATGGGAACCTTCAATGAAGCGCTGGTATCTTGAGTCCAGCATGCATCAGGCTTGGGAGTGATTTGCGAGAACGGAACCTGCACGCGATTCGAATCGACATTGGCTTGACCTATCTGATGGATGAGATGAACCGTGTCCTGAAGTTTGACTCGATCAATCCAATTCAAATGAACGCCCGTCCATGCATGCGCACCCAATCGATATCCGTTCTTTTGTGATTGAATCCAAACACAGTGTTCGCGCAGGTCGTGGACCACAGCGTCTTCGGACATTGCCTGACGACGGTCACGATGCAAAAGCAAGAACACCCCGCAGCGGGCCCCACTGACGGCGATATTATGTAATCTACGCAAGGCAGATTCACTGAATCCCGTAGGAAAATCGGAAACGACCAGCACATGATATTTTTCCGCGATATTGCCTGCGACTTGATTGTATTCGGCCAGAGTGTCGTATTCGTTGCGGAGATACATTTGTGTCACCTTCTCCATGTGTTCCGTCAAATCGAACAGGCACTGTTCAATTTGATTCGGTTGGGTCCAGATACGTCGATTGATCAACTGGTCGTCATAATCGGCAAGGTGCATCAACCCTGCAAAGTTTTTACCCAGACCGACCGGATCGATCAGGGTAAACCTCATCCGCCCTGCAGGAGCGGTCAACAGGAGTTCCAACGCGGTATGATTGATGGCCTCGATAATTTGCTCAGGAGCAGGTCCTTCTGATTCAAACAAAACCGATTCTCCCAAGGGCATCTTGAAGACCATGGGCACTTGCAAACATGCGCCTTTTGGCAAGTGCATGCTCGAATCAGTAGGAACCGATGGGGCAAACTCTTTCCAATCGATTGTGATTTGAGCAAAGCAGCCAGCCGGTTCCCCTGAAAGCGGAACTTCCCACCCTTGCGTGGATGCGGTATTCCACGTCTGTTCCATCTGCCGAACGGCTTCCCGACTTGTGTTGAGGTCTGAACACCACGCAGGAATCAATCGATTCCAATCAGAACAGACGTCTCCAATTTCTTGATCAAAACGACGTATGACCTCGGTTTGCAGGGCCTGTTGATCCGTTTCACCTTTTTCATCCTTCTCGTGGAATGCAAAATTTCCATTATCCAATCCTGAGGGCCTGCTTTCACTCAAGCGTTTCAGCGCAGTGGCAAGCATCGATTCATGCCGCGCCATCAAACGGTTTCGCTGGGGTAACAGCTTGTTGAGTCCGCGTTCACATTGTTCTGTCGCCGAAACATCGGCATCAAGCCATGCGGCTTCAAGACGGCTTTCAATGGTCTGAAGAACTTCACGTGCAGAGGCCGTAGCATCCTCACGACTTCGATTGGCGGCAAGTTGGCATTGTTCGATCAAGCCGGTGCAATTTGCGAATGAATTCACGAAGGAGCGTGCGGCACCTCGCGCCAGTATGTAGCCCATCGCGTATACAATCATTACCAGCCCCCCCACACCCCCGAACCCTATCAAGATCCGGTTCTGAGTTGCACCAATGGCATCGGATACCTGCGGCATCAGGAATACAATCGCTCCACCAATGCCAAGGCAACACAGGATCAGCCAGATGGAGACGAAGGAGAAGAGGCGGGCCAGAGCGTTGTGAACGGAAAAAGAGAGAGACGATTCGAGCTCGGTCAGCTGGGATTTCAATGACTCAAGCAGTGCATTCTCATCTTGGAAGCTTACTTCGCCAGGAGAGGGTTGCCCTCCATCTCGAAGCCACCTCCTGAAATTACCATAACCTTTGAAAACCCTCCAACCAAGCCCACCACTATTCTCAAGACGCTGGGTCTCATTTGATAATTCAGCCGAAAAAGATTTCCTGACATGATCCACGGATTGAAGGTCAGCGTCATGCGCGCGATTAGCCTGCAAAAGTTCTTTTTGATTTTCATACTTCTGTTGACTGCGCGTTTGCTCGGCAGCCTCATTCAATGCCTTCTGCGCATTCTCATAAGCATGATCAATACGAACCTTACGCAAGGCAAAGTGGGATTCGAGTCGAATTCGCTCTTCATTCAGAGCTTCCATCGCCTTTTGTGTTTCAGCTTCAGCCTGTCGTTTGAAGCGCGCATTTTCCAGGGCATATTTTTGCTGGATGGACTTCAATTCTCGATCGCGTGATGCGATCAACGCCTTCTCGCGCCCCCCCAGCTCCTCCATGGTCTGGCGGAGCTTTTCCAAGGTCGAGATCGATTGACCTGCTGTGAGTATTTTAGCCACAATCTTTCCTCACTTTCTTCAAGATAACATCCAGCTTTTCCATCCCATGAACGGCTCGATTCACGCTTGATTCGAGTTCCTTGATGTAGTCGCGTTCGAATGCGTCCGCCTTGCCATCTTTCCAAACCGATCGCGTTCGTTCCCATGTTCGAAGGAGATCTTTGGTCAATGCCATTAATTGATTGCGTGCGTGCAAACTCATGATTCCGACTCTCCCAAATCCTTGTTGACTTCGATACCCCGCTGATCCGGCAAACCAGTTCCCCCCTCTAAAACCTCAACCATGTCCGATCGATCCGAATCAAGCGATTTACGTCGATCCGCATAATCCTCCAAAGTACGAATGATTCGATCAAGGAGAGCGGCGCCTTGTTTCAGGTCCTGAAACATGACTGCTTGGAGTTTTTCCACTTCACGCCCCAGCGGTTCCACATCGCTTTGATATCGACGACACCACTTTTTTACTCGATGAAGCTTTTCTTCGGCTTCCTCAAAGGCTTGCTTGGCGCGTTGAAGGGCTACTTGCTGTGCATCGCTGGAATGACGCATCTGTGAGAGCTTGGCTCCAAAGATTTCATTTCGCGTCTCCTCCAAAGCACGACGCTTGAGACGCACTTGATGTTCCCAAAAAGGTTTTTGCTGTTCTTCAAGCCAGATCAGCGTTCGCTTGAGATCGCTGCCGACTTCATCCATGGTCGTGATCGACTTTTCGAGGTACTGGACTAGCTTCACCCTGAACAATTCCAAAGCGTCCACCGAATGTATCTGAGCCTTTGAGGGCATGGCTATCGCTGCTCCAGATAATCCTCGATCCGCTGCGCTTTGCGAAGCAAGAAGGGGGTATGTTCGTTCGACACTTCAACAAATTTCTTCAAAGCCCGCATGGTCTGGCTGAATTCCTCTGAAAACCGTTGGTGTTCCTGATCCTGCCAAGTGTCGCCAAGCGCCTTGAACCGCGCATCCAGCAAAGTCATTCCCTGCTGAAGGCCTGCATTAAAGTGCTTCAACTCCTTCGCGAAGCGTCGAACTTCTTCCGGATCCATGATTGCTTTTGACATCAGCGTCGCCTTTCCATTTGTTTTCTAAAATCCCTTACAGCAATGATTGGGAGCAAGTATCAGACCAAGTGGGCACATTTGGGTTCACTTGCCAATATCAGTTTTGAGGGAGCATTTTTACCAATTAGTGAGCAGATCAACCATGGCAAGCCCCATGGCTTCCCCGATGTTCATGTAGGTTTCAGCATTGCCGTTGTAATGGCCACCAGAACTACCGCCTTTGGACAATGGATGGCTGTAGACTGCCGCTACGTTGCCTTTGAACTCAGGATAACTGGAGGAGCGGCTATCCACGGCTAACATGGCATCCAGTATTTTCCTTCCATTGCCTGTCTCGTCCTTGCTCGTTTGCCCCAGGGAAGCACAGACGAATTTTGCTTCGGGCGCGTTGAAATCCTTACGCAATTGTTTGATGAGATGGACAAGATTTGTTTTGTAATGAGCGGAGAGCGCTTGGCTTCGACTGTCACGATCCCCCTGCCACCAGAAGAAACCGGCAATGTCGTATTTCTCTGCGCCGGGATAATACGTATCGAGTTCACTCAATACTTCTTTGACTCTCGCAATGTCCCCATCATATTGCATACCTGCATACCAAGTGATCTTCTTGGGATCGGTGCCTTTTTGCCAACGTTCGGGTGAACCTTCGTAACCCGGATGCACCCAGGTCACACCCTTGGAATCGGTGAACTCATATCCTTCGCTGCCCGGAGGCAACAGATCCCAACCCAGAGCTCGATTGCCAATACAGCTCTTGAGCAGCAGAACAGGTTCATTGATTGCTTGGCCCAGGTAATGGCCTATGCCAATTTCCGGTCCAATATTGCTTTGACCAATGGTCAACCAGTCATTGACAAAAACCTGCATCTCGCGGAGCCCACTTCCCATGACTCGCACATTGCGAACGTCATTGCGCACTGTCCAAGCTCCATCTTCATCAATGAGGTAAGAATACAGCCCCTTTTCCCTTACCGCGTGAGACAAGGAGCCTTCGGGCCCTTTTCGGCCCGGTTCAATACGACCGGAACCCAACATATTGGATTGCCCCATCAGGATATAAACCTTGACCGGCTTCGTCATATCAGCCGATTGACCGTCAGGATCCTGCAATGACGGTCGGGAACCAGACATAATACAGGTGCAGGCACACGCGTGTAGCAGCGCAACAATCAGTATCATCTGGAGTCTAATTTTCATACTACTTTCGAGAAGCCCAATATACCGCAGGAATCCCTGCTCAACATGATGTCGATCATAGACGGCTTCATACAAAAAGCAAAGTCAGTATTACAAAGCAATATGGATATAGAAGCACCGCGGAAAGCGCTTTAGGTGCATGATTAATGATAATTCCACACCCAACAGCAATCGTTAGTGAACTGGATAAACACCTAAGGACATTCAATTTTTGGAGGATTACGTGCCAGCTCTGTCCAGATCATTTCAATGTTAGAAATAGTCCGCAGGGAAAACTCCAAAAGCCCATTTCAAGTCAGTTCTCTTTGACTCTGGGGTGGAGCAATTTGGCAATAAGCGCTGTCCAACCCGTTTGATGACATGCTCCTACGCCACGCCCGCTGTCACCGTGAAAGTATTCATAAAACCAGATGCAATCTTTGAATTGTGGATTCAACTGAATATCGGGATGATGCTTGTAAATAGGACGATGCCCTTGATCGTCCCTGCGGAAAAGATCTCCGAGACGATTGGAAATATCCTCAGCAACATCTTCAAGAGTGAGTTTTTGACCCGAGGTGAAAGGCGATTCGACTTTAAAATCGCTTCCGTAATAGTGGTGAAAGCGTTGGAGAGATTCAATAAGCAGGAAATTGACAGGAAACCAGATGGGACCACGCCAATTTGAATTACCGCCAAACATATGGGTATTGGATTCAGCCGGTTGATAATCCACTTTTGAAGAACCATTGCAATGCTTCGTTTTCCCCTCACAGTGCAAGACATATGGATGTTTCTCATGTATTTTGGACATTGACCTGATACCGTATGAGGAAAGGAACTCATCTTCGTCCAGCATCCGCCGCAATAAACATTTGAGCCGACTTCCACGTAAGAGGGAAAACAAATGACGATGTCCTCTGCCAGGTTCGTTCCAACGCGAAACAAGCGAGGCCAATTCCGGTCGGTTCTCAAGTATCCAGTCAAGGTGTTCGTTGAACCTCGGCACCCTTTCAAGCAATTCCGGTTCGAGCACTTCCACCGCGAATATGGGAATCAGTCCCACAATGGAACGTACTTTGACGTGAATCGGTTTTTCTTCAGGAAAGTGTAAAACATCATAAAAGAACTTATCCTCTTCATCCCACAAACTAATGCCCGACTCACCAATATTGGTCATGGCTTTTGCGATGGCCAGGAAGTGATTTAAAAACTTGATGGCGATTTCTTGATAGACCGGATTCTGCAGTGAAAGCTCCAGTGCTATGCGCATCATATTGAGTGAATACATCGCCATCCACGCAGTACCATCTGCCTGATCCAACTGCCCACCTCCGGGAACTGGAATGCTTCGATCAAAGACCCCAATGTTATCCAGTCCAAGAAAACCACCCTGAAAGACATTTCGATTGTCCACGTCCTTGCGGTTCACCCACCATGTAAAATTCAGGAGCAGTTTATGAAAGACTTGTTCGAGAAAACAACGGTCTGCAAATCCGTTGCGTTTACGGTCCATCTGGTAGACACGCCATGCACCCCAAGCATGAACAGGCGGATTTACATCTCCAAAAGACCACTCGTAGGCGGGAATTTGCCCATTAGGATGGAGGTATGATTCCTGAAGCATTAATAGCATTTGCTCCTTGGCAAATTCGGTATCGATCAGAGCGAAAGGAACACAATGGAAAGCTAAATCCCAGGCGGCATACCAGGGATATTCCCACTTATCTGGCATGGAAATAATGTCGGCATTTTTTAAATGAAGCCATTCATGATTGCGTCCATGGTGTCGTGAAGCTGAGGGAGCTGGCTGCCCCGGATCCCCAGCAATCCACTTTTCAACGTCGTAATAATAAAACTGTTTACTCCAGATCAAACCTGCAAAAGCTTGCCTCTGGATTAACCGTTCATCAGGGCTTTCGATATTTTCTTGAAGGTGGCCGTAAAAACGATCCGCCGAATTCCTGATCTGCTGAAATGTTTCATCAAATCCTTCAAATGGCTTGATCGCTTTTTGTAAGGTCAGACGAAACCTTAATTTTCTGGTTTCTCCAGCTTCTAACTTCAAACGATGCAGCGCGGCGCATTTAGTACCCTGCCCATTGGGATTGATCGCCTTGGAGTTACCGTGAACAAGGTATTCGTGAAACGCATCCTTCCAATAACCTTGAGGCTTCGAACCCAATCTGTGTTCTGGACGTGATTCATTGTCCGTGAAGATTAGGTCATCTGGATTTTCAGCATGGAAATAAAGATGACCGAGCGCTTCATGATGAATCTCAAGACCGATGGAATCCACTCCTTGCATGCGGGGTTTGGCTTGATCATTGTTCCCCCAGGACCATGTATTACGGAACCAAAGCTGCTGAAGAAATGTCAGAGCAGCAGGCTCGGGCCCATGATTGACAATCGTTGCTTCAATCAAAGTATCATCAGGCCGGGGTCGAGCATATTCGATAAAAACGTCAAAGTATCGATCCTCTTTGAAGACCCCGGTATCCACCAACTCATACTCGGGGCTTTCTTTGCCAGTTCGATTACCATCCACGAGCTGTTGATAGGGAAAAGCAGCCTGAGGATATTTATAAAGCATCTTGAGGTAATCATGCGATGGAGTGGCATCAAGATAATAATACACCTCTTTGACATCTTCACTGTGATTGCCTTCGACACCAGTCAGGCCAAACATGCGTTCTTTGAGTATTGGATCCTTGTGATTCCACAAACCAACCCCCAGACACAACGATTGTCGATCATCACTGAAACCAGCGATTCCATCCTCACCCCATCTGTAGGCCCTACTGCGCGCCAAGTCATGGCTGAGGTAGTCCCATGCTTCTCCCGTGGAGCTATAATCCTCTCGCACAGTGCCCCACTGACGCTCACTCAGGTAGGGGCCCCATTTTTTCCATAACGACGATGCAATCTCTTTTTGCATAACTTGCTCCATTCAAACAAACACACTCGAACGTTCACGACACTGAAAAGAAATCAACTCAAGATTTCAAGGACTATGAGCGCGAAGAAAGCATGTGTGGATGAACCGAGCAAATAATCAAGCATTATCAATTATCCTTTTGGATTCGAAAAAAGATCTTCGTCACCACCGTCAAGGCAGCTGGTTCCAATAATAACTCCCTTGATCTGGATATGATAAAAGTAATCGTTGATAGGGTCGTTCCATATGCTGCAACGTCAGCGGGCGGCAAATGACATACTCCAAGATGAATATCTAATCGTGTGATTTGCGTGCTGTCACTTGGCAGAACCCAGACTGGAAACGCATGGCTAAAAAAATGCTTTTGACACTCATGAAGACGCCGCTCCCGGGAGTTCCAAACTTTAGAAATTTATGGACGCGCTCCATCATTTTGGACAATATTCAACTGATCATGAGACTATCGAAGAAACACCAGGCATGCGCAGGAGCGTTCACACTGATTGAATTACTCGTGGTGATTGCTATCATCGCCATTCTGGCAGGCATGCTCTTACCCGCGCTTTCCAAGGCCAAGGAAAAGGTCCGCCGCATCAGTTGCCTCAACAACCTCAAGCAGATGGGGTTAGGCTCCATGATGTATGGTCAGGACAATGAAAAAGGATGGTTATCAGGCACTCCAGACGACAATAGTGACGATCTGTCCTGGTTGCATCCAACTTACATCCCAAGCGCCAATGCCCAATCGATATTTGTATGTCCATCCACTCAAAACTTTATCGCTACAAATACAGTCACGGTGCGAGGCAGAAAAATACTGGAGGATTTACGCCGCCAGGCTCCATATAAACGCATGCGCGGCACTCGAACCCGACAGGCAGATTTACGTGGAGTTAGCTATGAGATCAACGCGTTCATGAATTACACAACAAGAAAAACTGAACGAACGGTCCTGAGCTGGGTACACAAGAGCTCTGCTCAGGGATTAAGGGGACAAGTGGTTGGTCCGTCAGATATTTATTTGATATTTGATGGTGACGGTCAGGGAACAGGAGCACAAAATAATTACCCAGATCCCAACGACAATCACGGCGAAGATGGCACGAACTTCCAGATGTGCGACGGGAGCGCCAAATGGGTTAAGAGAGAGAAATACCTCTATACCTACGAATTATCACAGGACGAAAATCGCTCGCGTCGTTGAGTCAATTCAAACAAGAGGTTGCCTCCGCTCAGATGGTCTTGCTTTGGATCTGAGCATCTTTGTTACTGAGAGCGGCAGGTTCGCAAATACAGCTGTGAGGCCCCGGTCTACTCGACATAAAAAATGAAATCATTACTGAAGAGCCCATCGGGGTTTTGAAGCTGAACCAAGTGCATTCCAGTTCCAGCCTCATTGCTTTTTTTGGCCGGCCGTGAAGCAACCAGTTCAGGGCGAATGAGAAAATCGCTACTGATTCCACCTCGATTCAGCCCATGAATAGCCAATACATTCTCTCCAGGCTTCAATGAATCCAGAAGGTGGCTCAAGTCATAGGTTTCAAATCGATCAGCCAGAACCTCAGCACTTGAGTCTGTTGCTTGAGAGTCCCAGCTCAATCGACGAGGCCTGTTCCTCGATGCTATCCGCTTACCATTGATGTAGGCGGAGAACCCGTCATCAGCCTGAATCCTGAATTCGAGGCCGTCGTAACTGGAGGGATTTTCAACGACAAAAGGAATACGAATGAAGACACTGGTATTATCTTGCATCGCATCTTCCAGATCTGTCTCAATCATGTCGCCATATCCTTCTCCTTTCTCATAACCAAAGCCTGTATGCCCAAAAAACCAATCAGAGTCATCAAAACCTAATTGACGCCATTCTGTTCCCAGACTTCCGTCTTTTGGAACGAGCCCATGGGCTGCCACCCCCGCACTGACCAGTTTGGTTTCGAGTTTCCCTAGAGGAAGAGATTGTAAAGTAACAGTCACCTTTTGATCAAAGCTGGCGGCGCCCCTGTGCTCCGCCTTCTCCAGACGAAGCTTACCGGGCACTTTGCGTCCGTTAATGATCACATGGGCATCTTCCAGGATATGGCGTCCGCTCATCGTCATCGAAAGTTTATCGAGAGTCAAAGTAGGGAAAACTTGAGGCCCTCGCTGCCTTTCAATCCTACCTGAAGTCCAGATCGCCGGTTGCGCATAATTCAAACCGACATTCTGTCCCAAGCGTCCGGTAAAGGTTCCAATGAATTCACCCTCAGCCGCAAGTGATACTAATTGCTGGAGTTCATAGTTCCTCCCGGGATGGTTTCTATCTGCATAATGCTGCCCGTCAAATTCCAGTGCAGCGGACACAGGATTCCCATCATGCATCCAAACTCCTTCACCCTGCAAAACCACCCCACCCTCACGAGAGGACTGCTCAAGAGCTCTCAACAAATCCAGAGACACTGGATCGTTTACGGCCATTTCATTCAAAGTGACCTGTCGGGCAAACGCGCCGGAAAACCCGGTACTGCCTTCCAGCACCATATCCCACACGTTATCAAATTCCCGCCGACTCCCCCAGGAAAGACGCCACAGGGATCGCTCAGGAACCCCGCGGTCAGCCATCGAGGCATAGAAATCAAAGTCGATCAGATTCAGACGCCCCTGAGGTAGAATCATCCAGCGATCATATGCGCCTCTCCAAGTCGGTGCATCCATCCCTGACCCTCTCGTATTAGTACTGACCCAGAATGGCATTCGATGGCAATTCCCGCATACATTCACATCTGGGTTCCCCTGTTTATCACCGACAACATGAAACATTCTAAATCCGTTTCGAGCTTTTGAAGAAAGCATGTTGTCATAGGCGCGTCTCTGAGCCGGTGGATAGGGAACTGTCAATAGAAACGCTGCCAACGCATCACGTTGGTCAGCATTCAAAGCACCCGCATTGCCTTCATTGTTCAAGATTTCTTCGCCCACTCTTTTCATCGTGGAAGCCAGGGCACCATCAACCAAATGACGCGTACTGCTCGCAGGATCATTCCTGTTGCTGTTGGCTTCAACAGCATTCCTGGTACTGGCGGTATTGATTCCACCATAGGGATCGCCAGGGATTCCATCCCAATGGTAAGGGGCCGTATCGCGAAGACCCCGAGCAGGCATGGTAGTGCGGGGTACGATCTGATTCCCTCCCGTTGAGATGGGAGTCTCCAGAACCCAAAGTAACTGGTCTGTATGTCCATCAGGATGACAGCTTTCGCAAGAGAAAGTCGCCGTGCTGGACGCATCCGCGTCGTTGAAGGCAATCCGTCCCTGTTTCAATTCAGAATCTGTTGAATCTTCCAATGTTACAGTGCGAATATTTCTGGGGTGTCGGGGGTCGGAGAGATCCAGATAAGATACCGTGTTTGCAACGGCATTGAGAACCCAGGCTGCCGAGAGCGAGCCATCTTTCAAACAATCGAGGGCAATCCCCCGTGGCACGTGGTCCACGCTTACGCGACCAAGCACTTCACCCGATGAGGCATTGAGGGTAAAAACCTTGTCTGATCCGGCAGCGGAAACCACCAAGGTCGAGTCATCATCGCTGACTTGAATGGCAAACGGTGTCGCGAGGGCCATCCCTGGCCCGGGATGCTCAGGGGGGAGCGGTTCAAGGTCGATAAACCTGGAAGCATGGAACGCGTCGCCCTTGAAATCGATCTGTGTAATTTGATTCAAAAAAGCACGGTTTTCCAGTTCAGCCAAACCATGATGAGCGGTGCCAGATTGACCATTGACCGCATTCCGTGCATCGGTCTGGGCGATGAAAACAGTCCCGCGGGAATTGACGGTCATTCCGTAGAGCAAGGTCCCAAGAGAATCCACAGTTTCAATAAGTTCATCAGTCGATGTATCAAAAACAAACAAATCTCGATCAGGAATTTGGGAATGCTTCACGATATCCACGACGGCTCCAATAGAAAGCACGTTGTTATTATCGAGGACATGTTCTCGAGCGTCAAAGGTGGACAATTTGCCATCCAGCTCACCAGTGCCACCAGAGATCTGTGTCTGGTTATTTGATTCAAAAGGAACGACGTAAAGACGGTCTTCACGGACCATGATGGCGCGAGGATCCTGCGCATGGATAGTTAACTTTTTCTCCACCTGCCGGGTAAGCACATTGACCACGGCAATTTGATTCTCGGCGGACAAAGCGACATATGCCTTTTCATTGCTGGCAAAAGCTATGCCGACAGGCTCATCAAAACGGGTTGCTTTTGTTCTGGGATCGATATCCTGAATCGTTGCCAGAACGTTCAAATAAAAAGGACTGGTCGGGTCGGTGTCGATCACACTCACCGAGTCGGATATGTGATTAGATACCCAGATTTCCTTCCCATTCGGTTTCAGGGCCAACCCGACAGGATCAACCCCCACATGAATCCGTGCGACAATGCCAAAATTGCCCACTTGAATCACATCAACCGTATCCTCCCGGGTATTAACCACAAATAC
>Ga0163179_10001681_pt1 | contig 15487 bp, 20 predicted proteins | sample AtlANTMetagenome_FD_109643 | JGI IMG/M metagenome (GOLD analysis project Ga0163179, IMG submission 109643) | Marine eukaryotic phytoplankton communities from the Atlantic Ocean - Atlantic ANT 2 Metagenome | ecosystem: Environmental > Aquatic > Marine > Oceanic | place: North Atlantic Ocean... | reverse complement strand
GAGGCCTATGCTGGAACCAAGTCATAACGACGAATTGCCGGCGATTCCAGGAAAACGCTATTTCACCATTGGTGAAGTCAGCGACCTGTGTGACGTAAAACCGCACGTGCTGCGCTATTGGGAGCAGGAATTTCCCCAGCTCAAGCCCGTGAAACGCCGTGGTAACCGTCGTTACTATCAGCGCCAAGACGTGCTGATGATCCGCCAGATCCGCAGCCTGTTGTACGATCAGGGTTTCACCATTGGTGGTGCCCGTCAGCAGCTTTCCGGCGGCGCCAACGCGGAACAGGCCACCCAGTATCATCAGCTCATCAAGCAGATGATCGTGGAGATGGAAGAGGTGCTCGACGTACTCAAAGCCTCCTGATCCAGCACCAATCGTTCCCCGCCATCTCCGATGGCGAAAAAGCCCCGGCAGTCTCGCTCCCGGGGCTTTTTCATGCCCTCCGTAACCAACTGATAGCCCCGCGGCCCCAGTGGGAAATCATGTTTGCATGATGGACAGCCTCTCTACAAAGCAGCCATCCTCTGTAGGAACGCAGCGAAGCGGAGTAACGCCCGCAGGGCGGCCCGTAGGGTGAGCGCAGCGAGTACGCCTCTCGAGGCGCGAACCTGCTCGTGACAAACCCGACCATCCCCCTATCGCTTAAACCCTGAGCAACCAACACGTTACTGGTTCCATCCCCCAATCAAATCCGCTATTATGCTCGCCGCTTTGGTCGCTCTGTCTGCCAAGCACATCTCGGGGCGTAGCGCAGCCTGGTAGCGCACTTGCATGGGGTGCAAGGGGTCGGAGGTTCGAATCCTCCCGTCCCGACCAAATTACAATCCCACGGGCTCCCAACCCGTCCCAAAGGCCCTGTTCTGCAGGGCCTTTTTCGTTATAGTGTGTTTCATGCGGTTTCATTTCATCCCGCCGCATACCCCCAAAACGGGGGGTACAACTGGGGGTACAAGCTAATTCTTCCAGATTGATACCCCCAATCAGGGAGACGACACGCTAATGCCTCTCACTGCGACCGCAGTCCGCCAAGCCTTACCCAAGGCTAAAGCCTACAAGCTGTCTGACAGCCACGGCTTGTTCCTGCTGGTGAATCCTAAGGGTGCCAAGTACTGGCGCTATAAGTATCGCTATGGTGGCAAAGAGAAGACGCTGGCGCTTGGTGTGTTCCCTGAAGTGTCGCTGAAGGATGCCCGGGTGGCTCATCAAGAAGCGAGGGCCAAGCTGGATAAGGGGCTGGATCCTGGTCAAGAGCGCCGGATTGAAAAGCTCACTCGTAACCTGGCTGCTGCGGACAGCTTCGAGGCTGTGGCGTTGGAGTGGTTCGGCAGGGTGATGCCTGACAAGTCCGAGAGCTACCGTGTCCGAACTCGTAGAATCCTTGAGAAAGACCTTTTCCCAGTGATTGGCCAGAGACCAGTTGGCGCAATAAAACCACCTGAGATGCTGGCGGCCTTGCGTCGAATCGAGGCTCGTGGCGCCAACGACATTGCCCACCGTGCCAAACAAACCGCCGGCCAGATCTTCCGCTATGCCGTTGTGACAGGCAGGGCAGAGCGTGACCCCAGTGCAGACCTGAAGGGCGCTCTGGTTCCTCGAAATAAGAAGCACCATGCAGCGATTACCGACCCCGCAGAGGTTGGGAGGCTGATGGTTGCTATCGATGGCTTCACCGGCACGCCCATCGTCAAAACGGCTCTTCAGCTATCGGCCTTGCTGTTCCAGCGCCCTGGAGAGATCCGGGCCATGGAGTGGGCTGAGATCAACTGGGAGCAGGCCCGCTGGGAGATCCCTGCCGAGAAAATGAAGATGCGGACCCCCCATGTTGTGCCTCTGTGCCGGCAGGCCCTGGAGCTGCTGGAAGAGCTTCATCTGCTGACTGGCAGGGGCCGGTATGTTTTCCCCAGTGCCCGGGGCGCAAGCAGATGCATTTCCGAAAACACTGTCCGCATTGCTCTCCGCACAATGGGATATGACAAAGAGACGATGACTGCCCACGGTTTCCGTGCGATGGCCAGAACCATCCTGGATGAAGTTCTGGGCTGCCGGGTGGACTGGATTGAGCATCAGTTGGCGCATGCCGTAAAGGATGCAAATGGTCGGGCCTACAACCGAACCGCTCACTTTGAGGGGCGGGGCCAGATGATGCAGCAGTGGGCGGACTATCTGGACCAGCTGAGAGCACAAGCAGTCGTCGGTAACGTAATAAACATCCGGAAAGCCTAGAGCTGCCGGAGACGCGTTTCACCACTCTAGGGTAGCTCCCGAACGGCCAGTAACCCCACTGGCCTGGCTGGTGAATTAAATGGGGAGGTGTACGGGGTATGACATGGTGTACCAAGGCAAAAAGCTGACTAAGTTCGAGAAGCGAATTAGCCTCGATGTTGCCGCGAAATACTTTGCCGATTTGACAGGCGAAGAGGTGGATCTCGACACAATAGAGCGGCTAGCTTTTGGCCGGATTCCGCTTTATTGCACGCCTAGGCAGACAGGAAATGTGAGCTTCTTTGTTGGCTTCTACGAAGACAAGCTTCAGGAAATGCTCGCCTGCAATAGACCCGATTCAGGTTCAGATGAATCGATGAGGACGGCCATCGACATTGGGGATACGCTTCCGACGTATCAATTCGTAGAGGATGAGCTGCCTTTTCCTTTGGTCTCCTCAGCCCTTGGATACGAGACAAGCTGCACACCTACCAATGCTGGTGACATCTACTGGTTTATCTTCTCCCCCACAGAGAGGCAGCTCGTTGCATTCAGCACATATGACGTTGATGCAACAACCATCACCGTATCCCCCAAGGACGTCTACCAGCTCGCAATCCAGGCAAACAGCGACGACGACTGGCCGGAAAATGATGCTGGGTTTTGCACTGAGATGGTTATTCGCAAGAACAATACGGTTCTAGGGGATCCTGACGTTGAGATTTCCTCTATCCGGGCTACCCCGGGGACTACCTTCTACGGATTGCATGAATTGCAGGAACAGCCGCCAGAAGGCAATGGGGGGCAGCTTGAGAGTGATGCAGAGCGAGGGGCGTCTGCTTACTTGGTGATTTCCGGCATGATTAAGATGATTACTGGGATGTCGAACAAGACCCAGGGCAGCATCCAAGAGTTCATTGCTGAGGAATTTGGCGGCGTGCGAGGAACCAGTGAAAGCAAACTGCAAAAGTTGTTTGCAAAAGCCAATGCTGCAGCTGAGGAGGCAAGGAAAGAGTAATTGCATTTGCGAATTTCACTTTTGCATTTGCAATGACATCCCAAGGAGTGTGCGAATAATCGGTAAGCGTTTCAGCAAGTTTCAACGTGCAAGAGGCGCTACCAATGCATACCAATCTACCCGAAACTGGTTATCTCAGATTGCCCCAGATTGTGGGGCAGCCCCCAGTTACCGAAGAGCAGGCCGCTCAAAATCGAAAAGCTGGCAAACGGCCTGTTCAGCCCCGTGCTGGCATTCCCCCAATCATCCCTGTTAGCCGTACGACCTGGTGGCGAGGCGTCAAAGAAGGGCGTTTTCCGGCAGGCGTGAGGCTTTCCGGCGGTATCACTGTCTGGAGAGTGGAAGACATCAGGGAGTTTCTTCAGAAAAGCGGGGAGGTGTCGGCATGAGCGAGAAGAGCCCGGCGCCCACCGGACCCATCCCCAAAGCACCCGGAAAGCGTATCACACACCTATGCCCACGGCAGCAGCGACTGCTGAAGGCTCTTCTGGCATGGGAGGTGACACGCGAGCAGGCCGACCGTATCGCCAAGGCCTCCAACGGCCCGGCAGTGGTCGGAGCTCTCCGAGAAAGAGGGCTCAAGATCCGTTGTGAGCGGCGAGATAAAGTGGACGCGGATGGCAAGAATGTTCGCCCAGGTACTTACATCCTGGAGCCTGAATCCATCCCTTTGGCAAAGCAGCTGCTGGCGGGGGTGGTAGAATGAGCGGGCTTGCAGCAAACCAGACACAGGGTTATTGTGCGTCTGTCGCAGCAAAATCTGCGACCGAGTTTGGCGACTCGAACATTCCAAGGCGCACAAGCGCCCACCATGTAGCAGGCGCTTTTTTTGTGCCCGCTATACAGAGTTATGGTGGCTGTGCGTGGGAGGCCTTCGGGCCTGCCGGTTCCCTTGGATGCCGGTTCGCCAACCTGCGCACAGTCACCTCCATCTTTTTGGCGAGAGATGTTGGTGGCTCCACAATCCAAGGAGCTACAAGCATGAAACACGTCCGTATTGGGTCCGCATCCCGTGCACGCGCCCACCGAAAAATGGCCATTTCGGCCCTCAAATCAGATTCCAGCCTGGCCACCCGCCTCAAGCGGTACCGCCACCACTCCGCCAAGGCTCGCCGCCTGGAAGGGGGTGCAGTATGAGCCAGCGCAACAGCAACCCTGAAGAGCTGGTGGAGGTTCTGGAAAACATCCTCAGCGACATTGGCACAGCCGCCAATGCCCTGCAGACCGGTCTAGTTGATCTCAACTGCAACCCGGAAGATGCAGCCAGAGGCTATGCCTTCTTGTACTCCACGCTTGCTGAACGAATCGGGTGGCTTGCCGACTTGGGAATGACCCACATCTCTGGCGCTCCTGACATTTGGGGCGATGCAGAGCAGTGGTTCATGTCCCCAGCTTACAAGGAGGCCAAGGCCAAGCTGGAAGCGAAGGGGGGCAAGTCATGAGCGTCCCAACTACTCGAGCCGAAATGGAAGGCGAAAGCCTCATTGATTCAGCAACCGCTCTTCGCACCATCTCCGAGCTGATACAGGAAAACGGTATCCGGGAAAGCTGTGAAGGGATGCAGCCGTTTCTGGATCTGGGTGCCTACGAAGGTCTGGCCTGTGCCATGTCCATCATTGCCGAGAAGCTGCAGGAGCAGGGCGAATTCTTCAAGCAAGACGCCATCGTTGCCGTGCGGGTTCCACTGCAGGAGGTGCGTCATGGATAAGCGTATCCCTTCATTTGGCGACCTGCTCAAGGATCTGGATGCCATCGCGCCGGTATGTGGCCCTGATGGCGGGAAGCTGAGTTTTACCAGTGAGCAGACCGAACTGCTGGAACGTATCTCCCAGGCCAGCGAAGAAACAGGTGATGCCTTAGAACTCGGCATGAAGGTGGTCGGTAAGCTGATGGCAGCGAGCGCCACCAGTGAACTGCCCATGGACGCTGATGAGATACAGACATTGGGCTGGTTCATCCAGGAAGTGGCTGATGTTGTCCATTGCCTGAAAGATGTGGGCCTCGGCGCTGAATACCGGCTTCGTGCCATGGAGCAGGAGGTGCCAGCTTGAATAGCCACCAAACCTACAGTGATGCTGTTGCTGCGTTCCGTGCCGCCTTGGAGGCGGCACTGGGCGCAGCCCCTGACCACATCGAGGCAGACGGGCAGATTCACCGATTCAAGACTGAGCGGGACAAGCGTGGCCAGCGTTCTGGCTGGTATGTCCTGTATCTGGATCGGGTGCCGGCTGGTGCCTTCGGTGACTGGAAAACAGGCCTGACCGAGAGCTGGTCTAAAGTAGACCGAAATAGACTCACAGCAAGCCAGCAGGCCGAGATCCAGCGGCACATCCGCGAACATCGTGCTGAGTCTGTCAGGCAACGTCAGGAATTACAGGGCGCCGCGGCAGAGAAGGTCCGCAAACTCTGGGAATGGGCAAAGCCTGCTGACCCCATGCATCCGTATCTCCAGGCAAAGCAGATGCCGCCAATGCAGCTTCGGCAGCATGGTGACGCCCTGCTTGTTCCCCTGACCGACGGTCACCGGATGGTGAACCTGCAGCGGATCTTCCCTGATGGCGCCAAGCGCTTTTACCCGGGTGGTCGGGTATCGGGCTGCTGGAGCCCTATTGAGGGCGAGAAGGGGCCTGTCTACATCTGCGAGGGCTGGGCCACCGGCGCCACCATCAACAAGCTCACAGGCCATTTGGTGGTGTGTGCGATGAATGCCGGCAACCTGACTCCTGTGGCCAAGGCCATGCGGGAGCGGTACCCAGACCGGTATCTGGTGATTGCTGGCGACAATGACCGGTTCACCGATGGTAACCCCGGCAAGGCCGCAGCCATTGATGCAGCCACGGCAGTAGGGGCCGAGTGGAAGATTCCGGACTTCCCAGAGGGCGAGGCAGGGACCGACTACAACGACCGTTACCTGCTGGAGCTGGAGGGCAAGCTATGAAGGATACAACCAACGCTCTGGCTCCCACCGGGGACGCAGAGCATCTGAATGCAAGCGGGGACACTGGGGACACCGGGGACGGCCCCGAGAATACTGGCTCTGGAGCGTCCCCAGTAGGGGGCCGAGGACCGGGGACACCGGGGACGGGATTTCGGATCGACAAGAAGGGCGTCTGGCACACCCCTGAGGATGGCGAATCCACATGGGTGTGCTCCCGCCTGGATGTTGTTGCCAAGACCCGAAACGGGGACAGCGAGGCCTGGGGCCGGCTGCTGGAGTGGCTGGATTCTGACGGGTTCTTGCACCGCTGGTCTTGCCCCATGGAAATGCTGGCCGGTGATGGCATGGAGTTTCGCCGGATACTGATGAGCATGGGGCTGGAAATCGCCCCGGGCGGTAAGGCACGGCAAGCCCTGCAGACCTACGTCCAGACTGCCCGCACCTTTGACCGGGCCACCTGCGTGGATAAGAGTGGCTGGCTGGGCGGGGCGTATGTGCTGCCTGATGAAACCATCGGTGAGCATGACGGGCACATCCTGCTGCAAACCCCGGGAGAGCCGCCAAAGCTACGGCAGGCTGGCACACCTGAGGAATGGCGTGAGCAAGTTGGCTTGTACTGCTCGGGCAATTCCAGGCTGGTGCTGGCGGCCTCTGTCGCCTTTGCTGCGCCACTGGTGCATCTGACCGGTGAAGAGTCCGGCGGACTTCACTTTGTCGGCCCGTCCAGCTGCGGCAAGACAACGGCGCTCAGGGTGGCAGCTTCCGTTTGGGGCGGGCCAGAGTACTTGAAGCGCTGGAGAGCTACTGCCAACGGCCTGGAATCGGTAGCTGCTGCCCACAATGACGGCCTGCTGATTCTGGACGAGCTGGCCCAGGTGGAAGCCCGTGAGGCCGGTGGCATCGCCTACATGCTGGCCAATGGTACCGGCAAGCACCGGTCAAAGCGTGATGGGATGGCCAAGCCTGTTGCTACGTGGCGCCTGCTGTTTCTCAGTGCTGGTGAGATTGGTCTGGCTGACCATATGGCCGACGCCGGGAAAAAGGCCAAGGCCGGGCAAGAGGTGCGCTTGTGCGACATCTCCGCCGACACTGGCGAGCACGGGATGTTCGAGGAGCTGCATTCCTTTCCGTCCGGATCCGCTTTTGCTGACCACCTGAACCATGCCAGTGGCTTGGTGTATGGGAGTCCCATCCGTGCATTCCTGAACGGTCTGGCGGCGGCACCCTCTGATGATGTGCGGGCACAGTGTCGCAAGCTGCGTGATGACTTCATCGCGGAGCATGTGCCTGGCGATGCAGACGGTCAGCCCAGAAGGGTTGCCGGCCGCTTTGCGCTGGTTGCTGCTGGCGGTGAGCTGGCCACTGCGATGGGCATTACTGGTTGGGAGACAGGAGAGGCCATGCAGGCGGCAGGAGCCTGTTATCAGGCATGGCTGGACCGCCGGGGCGGATCTGGAAGCCAAGAGGCTACCGAGGCATTGGCAACGGTTCGTCACTTCATCGAGCAGCACGGTGACTCCAGGTTCAGTCACACCACGGATGACAAGCCGGTTCATAACCGTGCCGGCTATCGCCGTTTCCATGATGGCGAAAACCAATACCTGTTTCTGCCGGAGGTATTCAAGCGGGATGTTTGCCGCGGTCACGACTTCCGCAGGGTGCTTGAGGTCTTGAGAGAAAGGAATCTGCTTGTCACCGAGGCCTCGGACCGGTTGACCGTGAAGCCCCGGGGAGTAGGGCGCTGTTACTGTGTGAGGGAGGGTATCGCTGATGAGTGATTACTTTGCCGAGCTGTTTGCGTCCCCGGTTGTCCCCGGTGCGTCCCCGGTCACTGGGGACGGCTCAAAGCCAGAGAATACGGGCATGTCCCCGGTGTCCCCGGTTGTCCCCGGTCAAAATGCACAGACAGATGCTCAGGAGGAAAAGTACGACATCTGGAAGGTTTATGAGCACGGGCAGCTTGTTGGCTGGATGGTGGGCATGACCTTCCCTGATGCCGTTGGTCGTGCCAATGCCCGGTGGGGCCGGGTGGATGTTGTGAGGGCTGAAGAGGAGGCGGGCGAGGCATAGGCCTTGCCTGTGGACGCTATGAACGACATCCGAGAAGCAGTCCTCAAGGAGCTGGCGGACATGGGGGAAACTCCCTGCCTGGGTGGCCGGGTTTCAGAGAAGGCGGCAGCCAAACTCCTCATGTACACCCCTGAATACTTTCGTCAGAAAGTGGCTGACGGGCTATCACCGATCCCTTGGAAGCGTCACGGCAATAGGAGGTACTACCGCCTGGAAGCCATCATCGAATACCTGAGTGAGGATGATGGGGTCTGAGACCCCGTTCCTTACCGAACACACCCGCAGAAACTCGCAGAAGAACACATGAGTTCTCTGGTGACCCCCAACCACCCCGGGGCGATAGTGAATTCAAGAACATTCACCGGAGACAGCCCTGTGAGCAACCTCACCAAGTCCGAGAAACGCTTTGTTAACCAGCTGGCGCATGCCCATGCCCAGATCTATGAAATCCATGCCCGCGGCAACATGAAAGCCCGTCTGCTTCAGCTGAAAGCAGAGGGCGTGACTGGTGAGCAAGCCTTCGAGGAACTGCAGCAGATGGCCCCACAGATGCGGTCCCCGGTGACCGAATTTTCGGAGCAGTAACGCACACGCATGCGCGGGCCTGAAGATTTTATCCGGGTCATTACGCGCGAGAGCAAATCAGCAGGAGAGGTAGCATGATTGAGGTAGAGCACCCGACCTTGGGAATCCTCGAATTCCCTGACGGAACCAGCCAGGAAACGATGAAAGCGGCAATTCAGAAAGCCGAGCAGAAGCAGCCGGGAAAGGTCGACCTCTCCACTGCTCGCCCAGCTGCGCAGAATGGCAGCCAGACAATGGATGTGGAGTTGCCTAACGGCCGACTGATTCAGGGTGTTCCAGTGGGGACGTCCAAGGAAGCCATAAAACAGAAAGCCATCGCGGCCGGCATCGCCACAGAACAGGACTTCGGTGGACAGAGCGGTGGTTCTGACCTTTCCACTGCAAGGCCAGCCTATCCAGAGGCTGGCGGCGCTGATGCCGGTCAGGGGCAGCTGCAGAGATTGAAGCAAGCGGAAAACGCATTGGTGAAGGCTGATGCTGCTGGGGATGTCGAAGGTGCCCGGACGCTGGCTGGTGAGGTGCGGCGCCTCCGTGCAGAGCTGCAAACCACTGGTGATGGTCTCCCGCTGACCGACAGCCAGCGCCAGGCTGTAGAGCGCATCCAGGCAAGCCCGGATAAAGGCGGGTTTGTGAACTTCGTCACCGGAAATGACCGGACTGTTCCGGGAATTGAGGAAGTCAATGCTGACCAGGTGTTTGGCTACCCATGGGACGACCACCCGGCGGAGAACTTCAAAGTGTCCGCGGGCACTCTGATGACCTTTGACGATGAGGCCAAGAAGAACATCTGGTCAGAGCAGCTTCAGTCAGCGGGGATCGAGCACCGGTGGGCTCAGGATCCGTTTGGGAATGCTGCGCTGGTTTACAAGGACCCCAAAGACGGGACGGAAAAGATTGGGTACCTGAACAAGGCTGGCTGGAGCATGAGTGATGCAGCCACCACAGCCGCCCAGATTGGTGCTTACGCTGGTGCGGGGAGGGCAGCAAGGGCTGCGCCATGGGTAGGACAGAAAATCGCACAGGCGGGCGTTGTAGGGCGCTCTCTGTTAGCTGGCGGCGGGGCGGCTACTCAATCTCTGGCATCAGATGCAGGTGCCAATACGGTAGGCGCTGACATCAATGGCGAACAGATGGCGAGGAATGCTCTGGTAGCCGGCGCAGCTGGCACAGTGCTTAATCCGGTCGGTGAGCTGGTTGGTGCAGGTTTGCAGCGTGGCGCCCATGCGGTTGGGCAGCTGTTCAAGCGAATGGCCGGGAATGGCCCTGAAGCTGTAGCCGCTACCAAAGACCTGGTGATGCAGGGGGCTGGTGATTACCGGAACATGTTGGAGAACGCCTCTCCTGATTTCTGGTCAAGGGTTCACCAGCAGGCGCAATCAGCCAATTCACCAGACGAAGCATTGCAGACAGCGGTTGCCCAAGCATTCCGAGAGCAGATCCCCGGCTTTACCCCACTGCGGCCGCATATCACCGGCAGCCCTTCGGATTTTGCCGAGCTGGATAAAGTGAGCCGGGGCGGGTATGGCGGGCAGCCCCAGGACGAGCTGCGAGTCATCCAGAAGGACAACGAGGCTGCATTGGCTGAGCGTGCCCGTACCATCCGGGAGGAAATCACCGGGCAAGGCCTGGATAACGTGGGCGATGCTGGCATTCAGGTTCGCCAAGGTCTGCGCGATGCCTATGACGCCTCCAAGGCCAAGGTGAACGAGGCATATGACATTGCGGGCCGGCAGCAGGGGCAATTCCGGGCTGAGGGTGTGGAGAGCCTGCCTGGCCGCCTGAATCAGGCGCTTGAGTCTGGAAGCCATAAGCTGCCTGGCCGTGACCTGATGAAAGAAAACTACCCTGCCACAACGGAGATGCTGGGCGCTGTGGAAACCCTCCGGGGTGGTGATGTCCCCATCCAGCAGTACGAGCAAATGCGCCGGTACCTGCAAGGGCAGTGGCGGGGTGCCAAGAGTAGCGACCGGGCGGCAGCGGCCAGCATCCTGCGGGAGTTTGATACCTGGGCGGATGACATGCTGGACCAGGCCATGTATGCCGGCGATGAGGCTGCGATGGAATCCCTCAAGGGTGCCCGTGCTGCCAACCGTCAGCACATGGCGAAGTTCGGCAAGAATGACACCTTTGTAGATGGCCGGAAGATCTCCGACCGGGCCGGGAAAGTGGTGAACGACATCATCCACGATGACCTGTCTCCAGTAGCAGTCATCAACTACATGGCGGGCTCCTCGAAGATGGGGCAGACCAAGGACGCCATGGCGGTGCTGGGGCGGCTGCATAAAGCTGTAGGCGTGGATTCTCCAGCGTGGTCAGCACTGCAGGAGGCTGGTCTGTTGAGAATGTTCTACGACGATGCAGGACGGCTCAGAAATACCGGGCAAGTGCTCAAACGTTGGGACCAGATGTACCAAGGGGACGGCAGAGCCTGGGCTATGCGCCTCTACGGGCCTTCAAGCATGAACCAGCTGGACCAGCTCATGAAGCTCATGCGTCGCACCCAGCGAGATAGCCGGGACTATGTGCCTTCCGGGCCTGCTATCGACAAGCTGACAGACACCATCACCAACATGGCCGGCAGGCTGGGCATTGCCTCAAAGATGCCGATTGTGGGTGGCTGGGCGTCAGATGTGGTGGATGGGATGCGAAAGGCTGGTGCAGACCGTCGGATGGCGAGGGAAGGGCAAGAGGCTATTCATGCCCCTGTGTTGCGCTACATGCCGGAGGTGAACTTCTCCAGGGCGATTGGTACAGGGGTGGCCGGTACCGGCTCGGCTGGTGCCAGAGCAGCTACATCCAACTGAGGGGCAGCCACATGAGCTTGCTGACGGCGAGGACAAGGAAGATCCCGCCAATCAGTGGCAGGAAGATATAGCCCACGATGGCTACCGGCCAGGACAGCAGGGCCGCCCACCACTTCACTATCTTGTGCTCATCAGTGCCCGGCTCGGCCTTCGACAGGACGAGCTGGGCCAGTATCCAGGCAATGAAAATCAGCACCATCAGCATGGTGAGAAAGCCTGCGAGCCAGAGGTAGGGTGAGATTTCAGTCATTGCCTTTCTCTTTGGTATTGCTTTCGCCAAACCAAATAAAGTCTCTCTCCCCGTTTTGCCCCTTTTCTATATCGCTCACGTCACTTCGGATGTCATCCAAAATGAATTCAATGGCTGCCAGCTTCTCAGCATGTTCTTCAATTTCTGTTAGCTGCTCGGAAACTTGTTTGAGCCTTTCCTCAAGGGAATCAAATCCATAGGCCAGAACGGGAAAGCTGTTGCGAATGGACTGCAATGCAGCGAAGTAGGGGGACGGGAGCCACAAGTAGATAAAGCTCTTGGTGATGAGCGCGATAAAGACGCCCAGAGCAACCTGAATGAAAACAGGGGCTTGTGACAACCAGATGTAGAGTGCTGTTAACTGTGTGAGTATCCAATCCATGGACGTCCCTCAAAGCGAGTTATTATGTCGGTGCAAATGTAGCCTACCATGAAGTCATAGCACAGGAGATTGAGCCATGTGCGGCAGAATGGACATCGATGAAGGCCCGGTGCGAGAGTGGGTGAAGGACACCCTGAACATCGAGCTGGACCTGCACACCAATCATGACCTGCGACCTACCCAGACCGTTGCCGTCATCGGCGGTGACCGCCAGCAGATCAATACTACTTGGGGTATTCAGCCCGCCTGGGCCAAGCGCATTATCATCAATGCCAGAGGGGAAACTGTTGCTGCTAGCCGAACCTTTGCCGGGTCATTCGCCCTTCATCGCTGTGTAGTGCCTTGTTCTGGCTGGTACGAATGGCGGGATGAAGGGGGGAGCCGTAAGCAGAAGTACCAATTTGCCGCGGCGGACGGAAACCCGCTTCTGATGGGCGGGATCCTGTTTCCGGGGGAAGAGGGCGCTAGGCTGGTGACGCTGACCATCAACCCCAATCAGGAATGCGCCCCGTACCATAACCGCATGCCGCAGTTTGTAGCACCGGAGCATTTGGAGCAGTGGCTATCAGGATCTGTTGAGGATGCCTTGCTGTTGGTGTCGCCTTCCCAAAATGGGTCAATGGCGATATGCCCGTGTTACTGACTGGCTTGTTGTGATTTTCTTTGAAATTCAATCTCGGCCAGCAGGTTTAACCCAGTGGAATGTAAAGGAGGAAATGCCCCCTCTCGACGCCGGTCGAAAAGAGCGGCCTCTATCCTTGAGTAGTAGCAATCTTCTGCTTCCTGGTAGGTTATGATTTGGGCGCGGAAGAGCTGGCGTATGAGGCCTTCTGTGGTTGCTATTTCGGGGTGAATAACTACATCTGTATCGCTAAGCTCAATCATGGAGCAAAGGCAATCTACAACAGACCCAACTGCGATTTTGTAGATGTGGCTTTTCTCCGCGAAGATTCTTGTGGCTTGGGGGATGTCTGAACCGCTTCTCATAGGTCGTTTCTCTGATACAGCAATCGAGACGTCTCCCTTCGCATCTACAATGTCACTAAAACTCAAGCCTGGAATAATGGTTCTTCCCAGGATTTTTTTGCATCTTGTGATTCGACGTTTGAGCTCATCACTTATCTGAGGTCTTAAGTTCTCTCTGATCTGAAGAATCTCCTGGTTTTCGTAAATTCTTCTTGTGAGGTTGAGTTCGGCGGCTGACTGCTTCACTGCCGAGGTACTTTCTTTTAGCTCCTTGGCTTGTAATCTTAAAGAGTATAAAAGCAGTACGATTGTTAGGAAGCTAAGTAACGGGTTTGAGATGCCACCTATAAAGTCCCCAAAAGTGCCCCATTCAGTTGGCCCCCCGGCTTCATAGCCTCGAAAGTAGATAGCATATGAGGCTGCAGCGACAACAGGTATCAGGAACCCAATTGGCGTTATCCACCAGAGCCAACGGTTATTACTTTGCTTATCTTGGTCCTTGCTCATGCTGCCTCTCTGGTAGCGCGATACTTTCAATTTTTTTCGGGTATCCTACACCGGCATAGGCTAGGGCTTACAGGCCGAGAGCCGGCAACATGTGACCAGTCATCACCTGCCGCCGGCTATGGAGTGCGCCTGTCCTAGGTGGCCGGCCAGCGAGTAATAGTCAACGACCATGCGCTGGGCATCAACTAGAGAAATTGGATTTCCTCTGAGTCTTTCTGCTCTACTGGATCGGCAATACCGCAGTACTCTTTGACGGATACCCCGCAAATCCTTCCCCCTGAGCCTGTGCGATAGTGGATACCCTGCCTGTCCAGCCACCGCTTGAGCGGGCTCGGGTATTGAAACCGGTGTCTTCAAGCAATTCTTCCTCGGTGATTATCTCGGGTGTCACTTTGCTTTCGCCTCTGTCTTGAGAAAGTCGAGATTGGGCTTTGGTCTCGTTTCCCTCTTTCTCAGACCAGCGAGGTTCATGGTCGGCTGTTCATCCTGCTCCGGGGTGTCGATAGCAATGCCTGCCCTCTGGTAGTAAAGCAAACGAGGCACAGATAAACCGCCGCCGGCCTTGTACTTTGCTTGGATCTGGTAGGCCTCCATGAGCCACCTAGCCTGCGCTGATGTCCTGCTGTAACCAGTGATTTCCTCCAGCTCTTCTTGAGTGAGGGTGATGGGCTCTCTCATGGTGAATCCCTTTTCTGGACCTTAACAATTCTTAACCACCTGAAGCCTATCATCAGAGGGTTTCGAGACAGCTACGCGCATGTATCCGCGCGCGAGGGTAGTTGCCTGGACGTTTTGCGACCAATACGCGCGTGAGGTAGGTAGGAAAAAGTAGGGGTGAAGATTTTCTGACAGTCATTACGCGCGTAGAGGGTGCGAACCAGGCTGCGAGCTTCCCGCCACCGATGTTGAAGAATCTTGAAGCCTGGAGCGAGACTGCGCTGATGGCATGTTGACATCGGGCACACCCGGGGAGCGGTGTTAGTAATTGTTAGTGCCCCGTGCTGACGCCCAGGGCTGGGTGGGTAGGGAACGGTAAGGTCATAACTTGATAAAACTTGATACCGAGAAGTGTGGTTTGGTGGCTGTATACGCTCCGTCTACATGTCAAAACATGACACCGGCGGATGATTTTATCCGGGTCATTACGCGCGGGGATCTGTCAGCGTTTGAAAAGGTATCAAGCATAATCAAAGCAGCCTAGCTGGTGGGTGCCATGCTGATAAATGCTGAAATGAGAAAATGGTTGATGTGGGACGGCAAGGTTTTCCTGAGGTCACTACGCGCGAGGGGCTGGGCTCCTGGGTGGCGGAAGCAAGGCTTGGCGGCAGAATGCTGACCGTAAAATTGTAGCCGGCGGCGAGGGCCGGCCAATTCTCTGTCCGAGCCGGCCCGCATGAACATTGGGCCGGCGGGTGTACAGAAATGACCTGGTCATCGGCCCAGCCAGGTCAGTTTGGGGGTATCTCTGGGGGTGTAAATTTAACATTATCACAGTAATGTCAAATAAAAACAGTGTCTTGCGGGTGTTTTGTGAGTCCTCCCGTCCGACCAAATTAAGGTCGGAAAAACAAAGAGATAGGCCAGTCATGGATGACTGGCCTTTTTGGTTTTTAGGCGTCGCTTATGCTTTTCTGTGTTTCGTCACCGTTCCGTCACCGTTTCTCAATAGCTAATCCCTGTGGCTGGCCTGTCTCCTTTACTTTACGCGCCACTGACCTTTAGTTTTCCCTGATTGGTCAGGCGGTCCGTTTACAAAGGCCT
>Ga0163179_10001680_pt1 | contig 15496 bp, 9 predicted proteins | sample AtlANTMetagenome_FD_109643 | JGI IMG/M metagenome (GOLD analysis project Ga0163179, IMG submission 109643) | Marine eukaryotic phytoplankton communities from the Atlantic Ocean - Atlantic ANT 2 Metagenome | ecosystem: Environmental > Aquatic > Marine > Oceanic | place: North Atlantic Ocean... | reverse complement strand
TACTAGGAAAATTCTGGCACGAATAAATATTCACGACCAGTCTTTTCAAGTTCATAGGAGATAATCTATGGCACAACAATTATATTTTAGCCGTGATACGAGAATGTTTATTCAGTTTCGTAATCCTGCTGATAATACAGAAACAGCCGCTAAGTTAGGAGCTGGGGCCGTGTGGGAAGTGCCTGTTCTTGATGGATACAGCTTTTCTCAAACAACAAATACCTCAGAGATAACTCTGGCAGAAATGGAAAGTACAGCAGGTATTAGTAGACGAGGACGTCGTATGTTTACAGACTCTTTGGCACCTGCCGAATGGTCTTTCTCAACATATATTCGTCCTTTTAAGTCTAAGGCAGGAAGTGTAACTCCTGCAGGCTCTGTTGCAGCCTCCAATGCTGCAGAAGTACATGCGGTAGAAGAAGCCTTCTTTGCTTCTATGTTTGGAGCAGACACTTATACAACTGGAAGCGGTTTTACCCGTGCAACAAATGCAGCAGGCTCGGGCGGTGGTGTAACTGGAGGAGTTATCACTCCCGGAGCGTCAAGTTCTGTAATTACAATCGGAGAATCTAATAGATCAGCACTTGCGAGTTTTACGCTGTACTTTATGATTGATACAGCTACAAGCAACCCTCTTATATATAGACTTCCAGAAGCAATCGTAAATGAAGTTTCTGTAGACTTTGATGTTGATGGTATTGCTACTCTTAACTGGTCTGGTTTCTCAAAAGAAGTACAAGACGTGTCTGGAAACGTATTTACAGGCACTTCAGCTCCTGCGAATAGTGCAACTACAACTGACGGATCTACTATCGCTCTTGGTGATATTTTTATTGACACTGATAATGCGATGGGAAGGCAGTTTAACCTTGTAAGTTCTTCTGCTAGTACAATGGGTGTAACTGCAGCTATTGATGAAGCAACTACTAGTACAAAGAACTTTATTCGAAATCGACTGACTTCGGTTAGTATTGAAGCAGCAGTAGCGGCTGACAAAGCTACTACATTCCCAGGGCAGAAAGTAACTATTTCGGCTATGGACTCTACAAATAATGTTCTTACTACTGCGGCAGCTCATGGACTCAAAACAGGTGATCAAGTATTTATCACTGGAGGAACGGGTGTAACTAGTTTGAATAGTACACACCACTTTGTTCGAGTTGGAGATGAGACAAGCTCGTATAACTCCAGTGCTAACGCTACCACTGAGTTTGCGTTATTTACCACAAAAGCAAATGCAGAAGCTGCGAGTGGAACTACGGGACTTGTAACTTTTACAGGTACTTATAATGCAAATACTGCTACAGCTTCAAATGGTAAGTACAGCCTTACTTTGACAGGTGGTAACTTTACTATTGGAAATAATATCACGTATCTTGTACCAGAAGAACTTGGTGCTATTAACAAGCCTCTTGAGCACGTAACAGGAACACGAACTGCTACGGGTACAGCAACTTGTTACTTAACACTTGAAGATACTGACCTTAGTAGTGGTACTTCTAGACAGTTCTTTAACGATCTAGTAGGTACAGGTGCTATGAGTCAGGTTGTGAATAAGTTTAAGGTAACTATGGACGTTGGTGGTGCAGCAGCCTCCGCTAATACGACTGACCCTGCCTTGCAGATTATATTCCCAACAGCGCACATTACGGTGCCTACTCACCAAATTGAAGACGTAATATCACTTGAAACAAACTTTGAAGCACTTCCTACAGACTTTGGAACTGCCGACGAGATAACATCGCTCACCTACTTCCCTGTAGATGACTACGCGTAACCAAAAAGGGGCTTCGGCCCCTTTTTTCACTCACCCTACAAAAATAATTCTTGACATTTTTTGTGGTTTACAGTATAATTTAGTTTTTAAATAGGAATTTATCACATGGCAGAAGTAGAAACAAAGAAAGAGCCCGTATCTTTAGCGAGTCTTATGACTCCAAGCAAAACAGTCAAGATAGACTACCCTGGATGTGAGGGAATGACTGTTGATCTGTGTCACTTAGCTAGGGAAGAGCTAGTTAAGTTACGTAAACGATGTCTGATTTCAAAGTGGAATAAAAAGACTCGTCAACCTGAAGAACAGCTTGATGATGATAAATTTATAATAGAGTATTGTAAATCAGTTATAAAAGGATGGAGCGGATTAAAGTATTCATACTTAGAAGAGCTTCTTTTGGTGGATACATCTGGCGTCGATCCGAATGATTGCTTACCGTATACTCGTGAAAACGCAGAGTTGCTGATGAAAAATGCAACCGACTTTGATACCTGGGTAACAGAAACGGTAGGTGATCTCGAAAATTTTACGCGGACCAAGTAGCCGAAGTTCATAAGCTACTTGAGCGGTACGTAAATGATCAAAACTCTTCGATAGACGTCGAAAAGTATTTACGTATATGCGAACAACTAGGCGAAGAGCCTGACCCCAAAAGAATGCCACTCGACCGATCTGGGTTTCCAGAAGAGGTCCAAGTGGCATTTTTTATATCTGATCAAATCTCAGATAGATGGGACGGAATGTCAGGAAGCTATTTAGGAAAGAATTGGATAGAGGTAGAACCACTATTTAAGCTGTATAAAATAGACAACCCAAAAGAAATATTTGGATTTATGCAAATATATGATATGTATCTTATGAAGAGGCGCTTCGAAGATGCAGAAAGAAAAAGAAAAGCTAAAGAAGCCCCAGCGGGTAAAAATTATACCCATAATGTTAAAGGATAATGGCTGATAATATAGTAACAATTCAGGTTCGAATTGACGATAAGGGCAATCTTTCTGCTGTCGGTAATAAAGCTGAAGCGGCTGCAGGCAAGATGGATAAAGCCAGTAAGTCCGCGGGCACCCTCGGGCGTAACATGAAAGGTGCTGGAGAAGCTTCTTCTGGCGCAGGCAAAAACTTTTCAAAAATGTCTCAAGGCATGGGCGGGTTCGTTGGTGCTTATGCAACTCTTGCAGCAAACGTCTTTGCTGTGTCTGCCGCATTTAACTTTTTAAAGCGAGCCGCTGATGTAGAACAACTACGAAAAAGCCAAGTTGAATTTGCTAATTCCACAGGTACAGCTCTGCAATCAATGACATCCAGGTTAAGAGAAGCAAGCGGGGGAATGTTAGGATTCCAAGAAGCTGCATCCGCAGCGGCCATAGGTAGTGCAAAAGGCTTTAGTGCACAGCAATTAGAGGAACTTGCTATAGGCGCAGGAAAAGTATCGAAGGCACTAGGACGAGATTTTACGGACTCTTTTGATCGCTTAGTTCGTGGTATTTCAAAAGCGGAACCTGAACTCTTAGACGAACTAGGTATTACTCTTCGACTTGAAGAAGCCACGAATCGGTATGCAAAAGCTTTGGGTGTTAATGCCAAAGAATTGACAACTTATCAAAGAAGCCAAGCAGTTTTAGCAGAAACTCAGAGACAGTTAAACGATCAATTTGGAGACTTTGAAGGCTCAGAAAATGCTTTTGTAAAACTTCAGAAAACTTTTGAAGATGTTGTAAACTTGGTAATGGAAAAAGTTTTACCTGTCTTTAAAGGCTTTGCAAATGTAATATCAAATAATATCGGTTTAGCTATCGGTATCTTTGCGGTTATAGGTGCAAAGATATTTTCAACTATTCCTGCAGTATCTGGGCTAAGCGAGTCTTTAGATGACTTTGTTCAAAGTGCGGAGGAGGGAATACAACAACAAACTGAAAAGATGGACGAGTATGCAGAATCAATAGCAAATGCAAAAAAAGAGTTACAAGAACAAGCAGATATGGCGGATAATACCTTTAAAGGAGCGCAAAAAGGAGCTAAAAAAGTTGCGGAGGATTTAGATGCTAGAAAAGGGTCAGGGTTAGAAGCTTTGCAACAAGGAAAAGATCCAAGTAAAAAACAGCTTGCGGGAATGTTAAGAGCAGCAAAAAACAACCAAGGAGAGTACAAAAAATTAGATAAAGAAAGACGTCTTTACTTTATAGCGCAGCTAGAGAAGATGCAAAAAGCCAACAAAAAAACTAATAAAAGTATTCTTGTGGGAGCTAAAAAAGTAGGTCTCGGGATGAAAAGCATAGGTTTTAGTATTCAAAAGTTTATTATTGGAACCTACAATAAAGCGGGACTAACAGCTAAGAAAACTTATGCTCTTATGGGAAAAGGAGCTATAAAAACAGGTAAGGTTGTTCAAGGAGGAATGAAACTTGGTGTTATTGGTGCAGTTATCTTTGGAATACTTGAAGGTCTTGAAAATATTCAAAAATTTCCTATAACTTTTTTAAAGGGGATGATTAACATGGTTGTAAGAATCGGGACAGCCTTTCAAGGTCTTATAAATGCAATATTATTTGGATTAAATGAAATTGCGAATAAGATTGGCGGTTTTTTCGGCAGAGAAGAAACCGAAGCATATAAATTAGAATTACTTGATGAGGATAGCTCTAAAGAAATATTTGAATATATAAATAGTATCGAGGCTTTAGAAGAGACTATGACGGCACTCAATAAAATTGAAGCCGACAATCAGGCAGCAAAAGAAAGAAAAGAATCTATAGAAGCAATCGGGGAAGCCGCAGCTACAGTAGCGGAAGATCTAAAAGCTATTAATGAAGGTTTAAAAGGCATGGCAGGCCCAGAAGCAAGCATGAACAGACTGACAGGTGTAGCAACCGCAGGAATTTCTTCAATAGTAAATAAAGCATTAGCAGATGCCACCACTGGGGAAGGCGTTGATAAAGTTATAGACCCAGCGATTGCAAAAGAGGGAATGGATGAAATAATAAAAACTTTGGGGGATCAAGCCGAGGCTCTGTCTCCTCGTCTTAGAGAAATGTTAAACTTACCTATTGAGGAAGCTTTTGCAGCAATTTCAAACTATGAAACTCAGGCACAGGCTTTTACAAGCATGAGTAAGCAGTTTGGAAGCGAGATAGAGGCAGTACAGGAACAGTTAGGATCAGGAAACTTTGAAGCAGCTCTTAAACTCATAGAACCTTTAGAAAAAACACGTAATACTCTTACAGAATTAGCAGAAAAAACAAAAGAACAAACAGATGCAAAAGAAACTTTAGATAAAGCATTTGAGTTTGCAGGAGGAATAGACGGCTATAGAACTCAGATCGAGGCACTTATAGAAAGAGAAGATGCTTTAAAACAAAAAAGACATGAATTAAATCTCCAAGCTGCCGATACCCAACTTCTTAATTCTGCTTTTCAGGGGCAGGCTCAAGAAAGAATGGCTATTCTCGAAGCTGAGTTTGCAGTAACAGAGAACCAGTTAGACTTAGACAAAAAAAGACTATTGCTAAAAGAAAAACTAGGCGGGTTAGGAGAGGGAGCAGAAAAGACACAGGCTATAATTGATCTTGAAAACGAGATTGAAGCGCAAGAGAGGCTTGGCATTCAGTTACTAAAAAATGTAGATATAGCCGAATCAAAAGCAGACGATATTGCAAAACTTGGACTCACTATAGGAAATTCACTACAAGAGAATTTATCAGGAGCTTTTAACGCTCTTGTTCAAGGAACAAAATCTTTCAAAGAAGCGTTTGCAGACATGGCAAAAGCTATTCTTGCTGATATTGCAAAAATGATAACAAAAATGTTAATAATGAGAATGCTTACTGCTGCTTTTGGTGGAAGCGGTTTTGGGGATTTTTTAGGTATTCCAGCTCCCGGAGCTAAAAAAGGTGGGGTATTGGAGCCTCCTCAGTATCGTTATGGTGGTATTGCAAAAATGGAGGACTATTCAAGAGGAGGTATTGCAAAAGGGAGACAAGCCGGATACCCTGCAGTCTTACATGGGACAGAAGCTGTAGTACCTCTGCCAGATAATCGTTCAATTCCTGTTGAAATGAAAGGAGCGGGAATGGGTACCCAGAACAATGTTACAGTAAATGTAAGTATTGATAATGAGGGTAGAACACAGCAAAATACTCAGTCTGATGGAGCAATGGGAGAAAATTTAGGAAAACTTATTGCTTCTGCAGTACAGGATGAGCTTCATTTTCAAAAACGATCAGGGGGGATACTTAACCCCTACGGAGCAGCATAATGCCAGACATAGGATTCACAGTTCCAGGAGTTACTGGACAGGTAATACCTGATAAAACTCTACAAAGACAATCTACTCCAAAAGTAAGAATAGCCCAGTTTGGTGATGGGTACCAACAAAGAATTGCGGATGGAATAAATGCTGTAAACGATTCATTTACTGTTAACTTTACGAATAGAACAAAAGCAGAGGCTGATGATATTGAAGCATTTTTTAGAGATAAAAAAGGAGTTACAGCTTTTAATTTTACTTTTCCAGATTCAAATTCTTCTTCGAATGATAGTGCCGGCAATCCTGTCACTACGGTAAAAGTAGTTTGTAAACAATGGTCACAACAGTTTTCTAATTCTGGAAGCTACAGTATTTCGTCTTCTTTTGAGCGAGTGTATGAGCCATGAGTGTAGAGATTACAACAGATGCCCAAGGAAATGAGGTAGCAAGCCCTTTAATTTTTTTATATGAGATATCTTTAGGTACAGGTACAAATAATACTTTATTTTTTCATGCGGAAAAAGATTTGGATGGAACAGACTCTGCTAAAGATTTAATTTTTGATGGTAATACTTACATATCCCTTCCTATTATAATAGATGATATAGAAAAAAAATCTGATGGTGCAATGAATCGCCCAAAAGTAACGATTGCAAATGTTGAGACACTTATAAAAACAGGATCAGCTTTCAAAACAGAAATGGCAGATGGAGATTGGAACTCTGCAATTCAAGGAGAAAATATAACAGCTACTAATTTTAAGTTTGAGAATTTAATCGGCCAAAGATTTGTAAGACGAAAAACTTTAGAGAAGTATACTGGAAGTGCTACACCTGTTGAGTTTCCCAAAGAAACATTCATTATTGATAGAATTTCTGAAAAAAACTTTTTATCTGTAACTCTTGAGCTTGCATCTCCTATGGACTTAAACGGAGTAAGAATACCTGCAAGAACTATAGTTGGAAAATATTGCCCTTGGATATATAAAGGATTCAATGTATCAGAAACAAAAAGTGCTTGTTATTGGTCAGACCATGAACAAGTTTCCGATACTTCTAATAATCACTATAGTTTTTATTTTACGAAAAATGATGAGCCACTTGTTTTGTATGACCATTTTTTCAATGCAAATGGAACAAGAAAATCCGCAGAAACAGGAACAGTAGCAAGAATTGAACTATCAATAAAAGGAGAAGGATACAGTAGTGCTCCTACTGTAACTATTTCTGCCCCTGCCAGCGGAACTACTGCAACTGCAACTGCAACTATTTCTTCGGGAGCAGTAAACGCAATAACTGTTACAAACGGAGGAAGTGGTTATGTTGGAAAAGCCACTGTCAGCCTTTCGGGAGGCAGCCCTACTACTGCGGCAAATCCTATAGCAAGAGTAAACTATGCAACGTGGATGAGCGATTACTCCTCTTCTACAGCATATAAGGGAGGCCAGTATGTTTACTCTGGAGGACTTGTTTGGAGGGCGGAGGGTAGTGTTACAAATGTAACCCCTGCAGAAGGAAATATAAACTGGCAAATAGTAAGAACTTATAAAACATGGAATAACTCAACATCTTATACTATAAACGCTACCGATGTGCGACAGAATTCTTATGTACGACATAATAATAAAGTATGGAGAGCAATAAAAGCAAATACAAACGTAGAACCAGGAACAGATAGCACTACTTGGGTTGCTGGGGATGCTTGCGGAAAGCTGCTTAGTTCTTGTAAAGCCCGATATCAAGCAATACCAAGAAAACTAGGAACAACAGCAGTCGAGACAGATGCAATACCTAATGCTAGCAGCAATACGAATATTGCCTTACCTTTTGGAGGCTTCCCAGGAAGTAGAAAGTTTAGATAGTGGATTTAGCAGCAATAGAAGAACATTTTAAAAATGAGTACCCAAGAGAAGGCTGTGGAGTTTTATCCGTTGTACAAGGTAAAAAAGTATTTTTTCCTTGTACAAATGTTGCAGAGGATGATGAAGATTTTATAATAGACTCGAAAGAGTATATAAAACTCTTAAGAACAACAGATATAATTGGAATAGTACACAGTCATCCTGATAGATCCCCGGAACCTACAGAGTCGGATACAAAATATTGCAATACTTTAGGTATACCGTATTATATTTTTAGCTATCCTGATATGGAACTAGAAATAGTGCAGCCAGAAAAAAATCTTACTGAGTTGTACGGAAGAGAGTATGAGTTTGGAGTGCTTGATTGCTTTGAAGCAATGAGAGACTATTTAAAATCTCAAAATATAGAAATACCCCCAAGAGCTTTATTTGAAGATGATTGGTGGGAAAAAGGGCAGCTAGACTACTTCTCTGCAGATGTAATAAAAGACTGGGGTGGTCAGCCTGTAGATATAAATACTGATCTACAAGTAAACGATGTTCTTATATTCAAAGTAGAAGCAGAGAGAAATAATCACTGTGGAGTTTATTTAGGAAATGATATATTCTACCATCATGCGGTAAACAGACTTTCATGTAGGGAAAGCCTTTACCCTTTTTGGCAGAAATGGTTAGTGGGAGCTTATAGATATGTTGCGTAATGTATACTTAGAAGGTGAAATGGGTGAAAAATTTGGAACAGGTTTTCAAATTTATGCAGAATCTGTAGGAGACGTATTACGTTGCTTAGATGCAAATGTGGGAGACGAAATTAGAAAATACTTAGTTGATTGCCATAATAAAGACATTGGATTTGTAATTGATGTAGCAGACAACAGTTTTGATGATGAGAGAGAATTATTGATGCCAATGCATGAAGGAGACGTTACAATTACTCCAATGGCAGCAGGCTCTAAATCAGCTTTTGCAAAAATACTTATGGCAATAGCGCTTGTAGTTGTTATTTTAAATCCTGCACTAATAACAGCACTTCCTGGTATTACGGGTACTATGACAGGGTGGTCAGTTCTGGGGCTTAGTGTGACTACAACAACCATGAAATTAGGCCTGGCATTAATTGCTGTAAATTTAGCTATGTCAGGTATTATGCAAATGATGGCACCAGACCCCGGAGTAGATGATGGAGCTAGTACACCTGATAACTATTTATTTAATGGGCCTACACAAAGTATTGTACAAGGAGATCCCGTACCTGTTTTATATGGAAAATTAAGAGTTCCAGGACAGCCTGTAAATTTTGAAGTAACAGGAGCTGGCTACTCTAGGCTCGCAACTTTTGGAGATAATGAAGACGGAAGTACTTTTATTGTTGAAAGAAATAGCGATAAGGATGAGCAATAATGGTAATGGGATGGAGTGGCGCAGATGTAGGTACACGTAATGCCACCGTATCAGAAAATAGAAGAGTTTCTCAGTCTCAAAGAATTCTTGTGACTGATGTAATTTCTGAAGGCCCTATTGCCGGACTTTGTGAAGGTGGAAAAAGTGTTCTTGTAAATAACGATCCAGTTCATGCAGTAAATTTAACTAACTTTGTGGCTCCTCAAGGTCAAACCTGTACTGTTACATCTGGACAAAATACTGTAACTGTTAATAAAAATAATACAAGTTTTGACGAATCTATATCTTCTGAATATGGAAAAAGGTATCTTACTCTTTGGGGCGCATATGGTACTATATTTTTAACAGCTAGTTCAGCACCACAGCCTGCAGAAACTTATAATCAAAATGACGAGTCTGGTGCAGCGCAGCATGAAATAGTTCAAAACGGTTGGTTTATGGATTTTACTCGTACAAGTGGTACGGCTCTTCAAACTTCTTTTAACAGAAAAACTACTGGGAATTGGGCAGAAGTAAGGTCGCTTCAAATTCAGGATACAACGGTAAGAGCTACAATTACTACGGCAAGAGGTATAAAAGTTAGAGGAGTTATTGGAGAAATAACTAATGGGGGAAATACTCTTAGATTTTTTAGTAAGGATAGTCGCCTTCTGCACCATCTTTTTAAGACTAGTGACTATAATGGGAGCACATCCCATAGACTTATATTAACTTTATACTTAGAAATTGCAAGTATGACTGACTCTACTATAACTCTTGTTAATAATGCTCCGGTTAGCTTTTCTGGGCGATTTGGTATAACTGCGCCTCAAAAAGCTGTTGTTGGTACAAACTCAGCAGAACCTGCTGCAAAGGCGCATAAATATCCAGGAACTCAATTTCAATTTAATCCGGGAACCGTAGATCAAGAACCTCTAACGACTCTCGATGGAAATGAAGGCACTTCTTCTGTTGCTTTAACGAGTCTCAGCACTAGTGTTCTTGAAAAAGACTCTCCTGCAATAATTACAGCCTCAGGAACTCAACAATCTTTAATTGATGAAGTAAAAATACTAATTGCTTATCCACAAGGACTGTATACCGTTGACGAAGGAAATGGAAAAAGGTTTAGTGCTGCAGCGGTATATAAAATAGAGCTAGCGGTTCAAAGAAGCGGAAATACTCTAGAACAGTTTAATGTTGTTCCAGGCAATGCTTCTTATAATGGAGTAAGCGTTTTTACAAATGAAGGCTGGGCTGAAAGCGCTGCAACTTTTCAGTTTCGAATAAGTCTTGAAGACTTTCAACCCTTTTCAAGTTTTAAAATTAGAATTACTCGTCTTACAAACCACGATTTTAATGTAGCAAATGGAAGCACATCAGTAGGAAGTTTATTACCTACTGGACAGGACGACCATAAAATTGTTGGTACTGCTCAGATACAAGCAGTAACAGGACTTATAAGAGAGAAACTAAATTTTGCTCATACTGCGTATGCAAATATGCAATTTTGGTCAAAAACATTCAATCAAATGCCTAATCGCACGTACGAGTGTTTTGGTTTAAAAGTAAAAGTTCCATCAAATTATGTTACAAGAGAAGAAAACAACGGTATAAGTTCTGCATACACAAGAAACGTCAGTACGGGTGCTATAGAAACGACACCTCAATTCTGGGATGGAAACTTTCGAGATGAGTTAGTTTACACTAATAACCCTGCTTGGGTATTTTATGATATTTTGACCAATAATAGGTATGGTCTCGGGGATTACTTAGAGTCTCAGGACATAGACAAATACTCTTTATATAAGATTGCTCGTCATTGTGATGAGCTTGTTCCGGATGGAAAAGGAGCCCAAGAACCTAGATTTACTGCAAACCTTTATTTAACAAAAGGAGTAGATGCCTATAAGGTAATGAAAGATTTTGCAACTATCTTTCGTGGTATGTTATACTGGGCAGACTCAAAGTTTTTTGCTGTAATTGATGAGCGAAAAGAACCAATTTTTAATTTTTCTAGATCAAATATAATAGACGGTCAGTTCAGCTATCAAACAACTGGCGATAAAACTCGAGTAAACCAAGTTGTTGTGAGCTGGAATAATCCTGAGGGCGATTATAAACTTGAACCCTTAATTGTAGAGGATCGAGAAAATCAAATTCTCACAAACAGAGTTCGTACAGAAAAAGCGGTTGCTTTTGGCTGTACTTCTTATGGTCAAGCTCTTCGTTATGGTAGGTGGAAACTTTGGACTTCTATAAATCAAACTGAAATTGTAACTTTTACAAGCTCTATTGATGCTTCTTTTTTAACCCCGGGGGATATCATAAATGTACATGATGATGTAGACTATGAAATACCCTTTAGTGGGCGCATGTCTGCATATAATGCAGGAGCACCAAGTATAACTCTTGATAGAAGTGTAAGTGCAGATTTTTCTGGTGGTTTTACATATGATATTGCAATTATACTACCAAAACGAACTATTCTTTTAAACCAAGATGCTGCTACTATTCAAACTTCTGGCGGTACTGCAAATAAGTCTCGTGGTGATGAAATTACAGAAGCAAAAGTAGCAGGTGTTGTAAAAACTCTTATTCACAGTACTACAGCTACTGTTAATGGTGCTGTAAGTAACTCTGCAACTGTTACTCTAGACTCGGCTAATTCTTTGATTGCTATTGGGGATACAATTACAGGAGCAGGCATAGACAGGCATATAACAGTTAAAAATATTAGCGGTACAACTTTAACTTTGCCTTCCGATGCTCCTCAAACTATTGCTGATGGTGTAACTCTTACATTTGAAAATCCAAACACTACACAACAAAATATTTTAAGTGCAACAGACAACTCTAATAATCCTTTGAATTTACAGTATGAAGAGAGCACGATTGTAGAAGAAAGAACTCTTACAACAGGAAGCACTTCAACCTCTGGTGGAAAAGATACAATTCCATTAAGCTCTGCTTTTTCAGTTGCTCCCGTATCAGGAGCTGTTTGGGCAATTAAACAAATCCCAACAGGAGGAACAACTCCTTCCGCAGCTTCTTGCAAAGAATATAAGATACTAAGTATTGGGGAATCAAATAAAAACGAGTATAGTATAACTGCAGTTGAATACTACGAGTCCAAATTCAGTGCAGTAGATGATGAAGAGTTCCTTATAGAAGTAGATGATCCTTTAACTCCACCTGAGAAAGTAGAAGAGGTTCCGATACCTAAGAATCTTCGAATTTTGCGAGAACCAAAACATCAGCAACCTGGAGAAGAGCTTACTCTCATGTGGGATGCTCCTGACCCTGTGGGCACTACAGGTGTTTCTACATTTTATGAACATTTAGCAGAGTTTGAGATTACACATAGCTTTGGAGAAGAAGTTGCTCCCACTCCGATAATAGTTGATGCTGAAGCAAGGTCTCGTCATTTTGAGTTTGTTCCAAATGGAAGACATACGCTTGGGGTGAGAACGATAAGCGGCAAGGGACGAAAGTCGTCCAGAGCTGTAATAGAGATACAAGTTGACGATATGTTTGACGGAGAGTTTCAAAGAGTCTGGGGAGGAATAGTTCGTGGAGGTTTTTCAAGCCAAGATGTTTCTATTTCTAACTCTGGAGGGGATAAAGGAACTCTTCGTTTCAATAATGATGATTTTGTGGCAGCACCTTTTCACGATCCTCAACTTGCAAAAAGAAATACAACTGCGGATGCGAACAGTTTTAGTCTTGATCTTACTCCACTTGCAAATGCTAACTATCCGCAACAAAGTGGCCCCGGTGACGCATATGACTGGGGATATGCATTTATGGACTTTAGTAAGCTCGATGCTTCAAACCCAAATGCTGATGCTCTAAAGCTTGTTGCTTATAAAAGAGATACCACTCTTGATCTTACCTACTGGTATGATGTTACTAAGTTTCTTGCAAATGCCAATAATATCTGGACAAGTGTAGGAAATGTAAACGTAACACAGGGCTCTCCAAAAGTAACAGCTTCATCGAGTATATTCTCTAGTTTAAAAGTCCCAGAGTCTTTAAAAATTGGTACTGCTTTCGGAGCAAAAGTCGCATACGTAGAAAGCGGTACAGTTTTATATTTAGATAGGTCTTGGACCGCTGCTAGCGCCACAGGTCAAGCACTCTCAAAGCAAGAGCTTGATATTGACTACAAGAACGATTTTATTATTTCTCCCGTGTCTTATCATGCGGCAGGAACTGATGATGATGGAAGTAGCGGTAGCTATGGTCGAGGTGGGATTGAAGGTAATTCTTTCTTAACAGTTGTTCCAGAACTGGATAAAGTAGGGAGAGCAATAGTTGTATCCTCTGATACTCAGTTCTTAGAGTATAATGCTGCAGAAGCGCAACAAAGCGCCGCAGATATAAATTTAACCTTACAAGCTGTAGGTTTTGAAGAGGCACAGTTTCAAGTTACAGGAACAGGTTTTAATGCTGTAAGCACGGCTGCAAGCTCTTTTGAGTTTGCAGACTTGACGGTAGTTAATAACAAAGTAAGCATAAAAGTGCACGAAACAGACGATCAAGCAAGTATAGCTTATAATAATGCTGCACCTCTGTCTTTTACGATTACAGCAAGAGAAAAACAATTTCCAAACAATACAAATCGACAAGTAACTGCAACGTACAATATAGGAAAAATACGAGAGGGAACACAAGGAAACTCAACTGCTCTTGTTTATTTGTATAAGAACTCAACGACTACTCTTGACGGAACTGATATTGATAGTAACTTTCCAACTGTTACTGTTGCATTGTCAGGCACGGGTGCAGGAACAATTACAGGAATTTCTTCTGGCTCTATATCAGGCGCAGGACAGATTGCAAGCACGGGCTGGCACAAAACTCCTCAAACTCCAGGTACTGGAGAAAAAGCTTATGTAGTTGCAGCTACGGCAAACGGAACAGGAACATCAGATGATATTGCTTTTGGAGAGTGGTCTGATCCCGTACAGTTTTCAGGTGCAGATGGGGCGCAAGGAGCTGCGGGCCTCAACGCAGCAACTGTAGAGATATTTAAACTAAGTACTAGTGGTGGTGGTGCAACAACTAAACCAGATCAAACTTTAACTTATACATTTGCTGATGGAACTTTAAAAAATAGTTCAGGAGTTGCTCAGAATACTGCTGGTAATATTGCTGGTTTTAATGGCTGGAGAACAGTTGCTCCAAACCCTAGTGGGACTAGTATATATTTATACAAAAGAACCGCTGCAGCGATAGCCAACACCGCCACAGATAGTATTGCAACAAACGATTGGTCTGATGCAGTTTTAATAGCTCAACTTGTAACAGGGGGCCAAGGACAGACGGGAGATGCGGGACTCAGAACTATACAAGGATATTTATTTTATGAAAGTACAGGGACGAGTGCACCTGCAGCTCCCACAGGAACTAATACGTACCAGTTTAGTAATGGTAAAGTAAGTGGTTCACAAATAAATGACTCTGGCACAACAAATGTGTGGAGAAATACTCCACGCCCTCAAGATCCTACAGCAGGAACTACACAGTGGACTATTCGTTATTACGGAACCGAAGCGGCTGCAAATTCATCATCGATTACTGTAGCTTTCTCTACAAGCAATGGAGTATCTTATACAAACTTTACGGGTGTTGTAACTTTTAGTGGAGGTACTTTACAAGATGGTAGCGGCAACTCATTTAACACCACTACTATTGATGGGGGCACTATTAAAACAGGAAGAATATCTTCTCAGGATACGAACAGTAATTATGGTACTGACTCAGATGGTAACTTTGCAACATCGGGAACACACTTTGATCTAGCAAATGGAAGAATTCGATCCAAAGACTTTTATATAGATAGTAGCGGTGCAAAATTTAAGGGAACTATTCAAGCTTCTAGTTTTTCAGGTACAAATAATATAACGGGAAGTGGAAATACTTTAGTTGTTGGGTCAGGAACAGGATCCGTAACTGTTGACGGAGCTAACCAAAGGATTACAATTAATGATGGTACAGACGACCGTGTTAAGCTAGGCAAGCTAAACTAGTAACCATCAAAAAATAAAACTTGACTAAGCATGTCCTTTGAGATATAATTTCAAAATGGAGAAAATACATGAGTGCAGGAACATATAACTTAGTAATCGACCAAGGCTCCGACTTTGCCTTAGACTTGATCATTAAGCAATCAGGATCAGCTTTAAACTTGACCAACTATACAGGTCGGGCACAGCTGCGTACCTCT